>JAABUM010000053.1_pt1 | contig 307684 bp, 164 predicted proteins | sample 5559161 | NCBI WGS metagenome assembly JAABUM01 (sample SAMN10711868, study PRJNA513369) | rock metagenome | isolation source: Antarctica rocks | place: Antarctica: Victoria Land, Siegfried Peak nord
ATGTGGTAGAGAGGATGGGGAGGGAGGGGAGGGGGGAGGAGGGGGTTGAGCGCGGGTCAAGTTGAAGCTTGGTGGAGTAGGGGTGGAGTATCGAAAATTAATGTGGTATATAGACATCGATGTGTGGGAATTGAGATATTGAATATTCGGTGGTGTTGGAAAGGGGGAAGGTAGTCGATGAAAGGATGATGGCTTCGGGGGCGCTGGAAGATAGGGAGGGGAGGAGGGTTTTATGAGGATTGGAAACCTTCCTTGCGAGTTTCAGGCAGTCGAGTCCGTGACGAAGCACTATTATAATGCCAACGACCATCGTGCTATTTATGTCGTTGATTGCCCTACTTCTTTGTACCCGAAATAGTCAGCTCTAGATTACGCGACGTCGTACGTAGCACGGCAAACCGCCTTCCATAGGTAAAGTGAGACTGTTCTGGCTCTGTCTTTCTCCCGCTCTTGATCCATACCCCCATCCTGTCGCCACGTCGGTGGCTTCTTCGAATTCAAATTTCCAGGTCAGGCTAGCGATCACATGTATAGCTAGGAGCTCGGCCATCCGCTTTCCAAGACAAGATCTAGGACCCCCGTTGAAGACTGGGAACTCAAACGCAGTCTTCGTCTTCAGTGTAGGAGTATTTTCGGAGGCGTTAGCTATCAGCCATCTCTCCGGTCGAAATACATCAGCATCATCGCCCCAAATTTTCTTTGAGCGGCCCATAGCCCACGTAGCCCACATTACAACGGCGCCTTTGGGCAGCCAGGTGCCGTCCGGGAAGGTCGTCGGTGCGGTACATTCTTTGAGCTCGATGGGGACGGGAGGGTAGAGTCGGAGGCTTTCATTGAAGACAGCTGCTACATACGGAAGCCCAGAAGATTGAATGGAGTCGAAGGAGAGCGGGAGTTGAGACTCCGAGGTGGAGATGTCTTGTAAATGGCTGACGATCCTTTTCGTGCCGGTTGGGTTTCGCATGAGAAGATAAAAGGTCCAGGTCAGGGACTGGGCGGTCGTATCTCTCCCTACGGAAATATGAGCATAGTTGAGAGTAGAATGGATGATGGACACGGCACCTGCAGATAGATAATTCATGGCAGCATCGGCCACAACCTGGCGGTCTTCGATATGGTCCAATAGGAGATTGATCAGATTGTTCTGGGCCGGATCGGTGCCGGCGGGTTCAACCTTTGTACTGGGTTTTCTTGCTTCGTGCCTTTTGTGCATCGCTGCGGAAACGAGTCCATTGCCGAACTTCTTGACTTCAAATACGGCTTTCCTAAACCGGGCACCGAAGAAGTACTCCTTCAGTTTCCAGAACGGGTTTTGGAATCGTTCTCCTGTAGCTCCGGAAGCAAAGTCGAATGCTTTGGAGAAAGGCAGCGAAGCTGGCATATCCGTCTACGAGTACCAATATCAGCCTCCCTTCCCTTGATATCAAATTTCAAGACTCAGGAATATGAGACATAACGATGACTAGACTGCGAGACATACATCGTAAGCCATGTTACCCATTAGCCGTGTAGTAAGCTCCAGTAGAATGCTTTGCAGGTCCACCTGACTGCTTTTCTGAGCAGCTTCATCCAACGTTCGCTCTGTGTCTGCTAAGACCGGCGGGAGAATCTCATCGATGAATGTCTTTAGATTGGCGTTGCTAAAGAATCGAAGTCCAGCTTTCCGTTGGATCTTCCATAGCTCGCCATCGGCATTGATGATACCATTGCCTTTTAAGATATTGGTCAGTACGAGCGTCCTCAGTGCACCATAGTCGTCGTACCTCGACCGTATTCGCGTCGTCACATACCAAACAAGTCCCAAGATCTAAGACGGAAGAAGTCACCCTTGATAAACAGATCATTGTTCTTTAGGACATGCTCCACGTTCGCAGGGTCATTGATGACGATACCAGGAGGCAGTGATGGGACAGAGATCTCGTAGGTATCGAATCCGACCTGCCTCTCGGCTTCGACAAACCATTCGAGGAGTTTGTGTCTGGGCTGGAGAAACCAGAGGCCATTGCCAGCGAATGGCAGGGTCCCTGGAGGCCTTCTACAGGACAATTAGTCGCCGCCACTTTATGTTTCGAAATCATGAGCGCTTGCGGTAATCTTTTCCCGTGGCGTCTGATGGCTGACCGTTGGCCCTGGAGGAACCACAGGATCACCACAACGGCTACACACGTGGCAATGATATACATGGCGGAGTTTGCTCCTGAAAGGCCACGCTGCTGAATTAGGAGACTACCTGACTATCAAACTTGTAGGTCCAATTTGTTCATTAACTGCTGACATTACATTCACCATGATTGGATAGGACCGTTCTCGGGTTAGCGATCTAACCGGATCCGAGGTTCGGCGCCGACGAGCCCCAAGGGAGATACGCTCATGCTCGTTTTCTTACACCATCATTTGGACATCCAATCATATCGACGTCGTACCTCGCGTAACTGATGTCATGTCACTGGATCTGGATTCGTACACTCCTTGAAATAGGGCAGCCATGACACAACGGATTGTGATTTTGCTGGGGATGATTCCTTGCCGCAGCTGCAACTAGCTTCCCAACAGTCTTTACTGAACCATTCCAGCAAGTCACACACGTTCGTAGAGTACGAGTCTGTTGTCCGAGCTACTTTGTCCGACTTCGGTCAGCCATGTCTCCCACTGCTATGAATGGTAGCACCTCACACGATCGTTTCGAAAGTAATTTGAATCTGTCAATCCTTGGACTTGGGGTAGAGTATCCGCCCTTTGAGTTGAGACCAGAGGATCTTGAGACTTTGGCCAACCGCTTCTATCCATCATCAATAGCGTGAGCTCTTCAGTGCGACTGCACTTTCATACTTCTACACTTTCATGCAATGTTTGACTTGGCACCCACGGATATCACTAACAAATTTCTCATCAAAGGCTCAAGAAGATCCTTTCTGTCAATCGCTTCACCGGTATTGAAACTCGAGCCGCGATCGGCACGGTCGACCATCCTCTCGTTAATCAAAAAGCTGCTCCGAGCATAAAGGATCTCAATGATCACTTTCGCCTGGAGGGAGTGCAATTGTCGGTCAATGCATGCAACAAGGCAATAGCAGAGTGGGGAGGAAGTGTGGACGAGATTACACATGTTGTATCAACAACCTGCACCAACTCGGCGAATCCAGGTTTTGACCATTACGTTGGCAAACAGCTTGGTCTTAGCAGTGGGGTGGAGAAGGTACTGCTACATGGCATAGGATGCTCGGGAGGACTCGCAGCAATACGTGCCGCCGCGAATCTAGCATTAGGTTCCTCGTTTCGGAAAAAGCCAGCACGGGTCCTTGTTTTGGCGTGCGAGATATCCAGCCTTTTGGTGCGCTCAGAATTGGATTCAATCGACAAGGAGCAAAAAACACGGATTGGAGTTTGTCTATTCAGCGACTGTGCATCGGCTGCCGTTCTAAGTAATAATGTTGGAGAAGACGATGACGTTAGCCCCCCAATTTATGAGCTACTTGGTTGGAAACATGAGATACTGGCAGACTCAGAGGATGACCTAGGATTTGATGTTGACCCATTAGGTAGGAGTATCGACAAAACATGATACAATTCGCTAATGATCATAGGCTGGAAAGTCGTTCTCTCACCTCGGGTACCAGCAATGGCCTCCGCCGCCGTATCGCCCGCTTTCCAAGACTTGATCAAATCTCTTCCTGAACTCCACCAGGACGGAAACATACCAACTGCTGCCGACTTCGACTGGGCGCTACACCCTGGTGGCTCAACCATCATCACCGGCGTCGAGCGAGCCATGAACCTCACCCAAGAACATCTACGGGCAAGCTACGAGACCTACGTCAAATATGGTAACAGCTCGAGCGCTACGATAATGGCTGTGATGGACAAATTGCGGACCATGGGTGAGGGAAAAGAGCATGTAGTTGCCTGTGCATTCGGGCCGGGAATATCAGTGGAGATGATGGTGTTGAGAAGACCGAGAAGTGTGGTGGAAGGGCTACTTACCGAGGATTTGGACTGATCATAATAATGGGGAGGCTCATACGAGCGTGAGGTTGCCTCTAGAGTCGATGATGTTGTCCAAGACGGCGTTCTCAGACATAGCTGGCGAGCGAGCTTACGAGCTCCATATCATAGACACATAGATAATGAGCACATGAACACCAACCCTCCTGAAACTTTTTGGTTACGTGCTTTTGACCCTTTGCGACAAACAGCAATATCACTATGTACAAATTAGTCACGATGTACAATCTATAGCCATCTCAAAGCAGCTTCTTCTGCTTCCCACCATCCTTGATCCCAATGAAATACCGCATAGTCCCCATCGGCCACGTATGAACCTCCCCTCCGGTCTCAAACCTCCACCCATCCACGCCCTTCTCCGTCCGCGCAATCAACTCCCTCACCTCCCCTTCCCGCCTCGTCCTCAAGCAGCTCACCAGCCCATCAAACACCACCACAAACGGTATGACTGGAATGACATACGTCCAGAACAGCTGGCCCCACTGCCCCCAAAACCAATACCAACTCCCCAGCCACAACAACGGCGCGAGCATCAGTTCCGTGACCAAATTCCCCACGTCCCTTCCACAGAGCTCGAAAATCGCAAAGCCATCGCTCGTCTCCAGCGTATTTTGCAAGATTTCGATCGCCAGCTCGTCGTCGAAGTGGTGGAAGGCGAGGTTGAAAAGACGAAAGATTTTCCGATTCTTCTCCTTCCGGACCGTATTACCGTAAGAAGGCGCGCCAGCCAGCGCGAGCAGATCTTTAGGCGCATTGGCAGCATCTACCGACGACGAGACATAGAGAATATTGTCGCTCCGTTTCGCCGCTTGCGACCACGCTGCAATATGGGGGTGGATATCTGTAAGGACGAAATCGACACCGCCTCCATTTTCACCATCGTCCTCATCCTGCCGACTCGAGTGACCATTCTGTCCTAGCTGATTGTGCAGCTGGGTTTGCTCCGCTTTCGTCTGCTTGTATGTGCGGTTGACTTCCCGCTCTATATACGGCGTGGGTCCGCCCGCGCCGGCGCAGAAGTCCACAAAGGTGTATTTTTGGAGGTTGGAGGGGCCGAGGACGGACTGCAGAGTGTGGGCGACGAGGGACGCGGGGGAGGTGGTTTGGAGGAAGGGGGCTTGGAATTTCCAGACTTTGGTTAGGCAGGCTTGGACGGAGAGGCGGAGGGAGGGCGGGAACCAGGACTGGTCGTCTATTTCGAAGAGGCGGAGGGGCGGGATGGGGAGGGGGAGGGTCATGGTGTGGTTTGGGAGGTGGAGTGAGGAGCGTAGGTTCATTGAGTGTTTGGATCCATGGTGCCTCGTGCATGGTAAAGTGGCGGAGGACTCTTGGCAACGATCTGCACAGCAATACTCCGTAGAGCACCTTGTCTTGTTGTGACTGAATGCGAGGAAGCATACGATGTCTGCTATTGAGAAGCTCCAAATCGGCGCTGAGCGCTCCATAATGAGCACGGCTATAGGCATTTCACACAGCTGACTGGCTTTTATAACACTTGCCGGAGCTGACATATTGATATGCAAGGGACCAAGCACGGTTTCCAAAGTTGGCGTGGGCTGGAAGCCAATACAACAACTTTATGCTTCACCTTTAGCAGTCTATAATCAGGATGTCTTTACGGCTTTCAGGCGCATCGTTGACCGCTCGATTACCCAACATTACCTTGAGCTCCCGGTGTCTCCCTCCTCGCGCTTCTCAATTCCCCCTTGGCCGTTGCCCTCGCCCCCCGTGGCCTCCAACACGACCTGCCTCACAATGGGGCCCTTCAAACCCTCGCTACACCCGCTTCCAAAACGCCCAAGGCCTTTACCAGCTCTGGCAAACCTCTCCTGTGTTTCGATATGGAGTCGGAGCTGCGGGTGTGAGTAGTGGAGCCTTCTACTACGCCAATCTCGAACGTGTGCCCGTATCCGGCCGGCTACGGTTCAACTGCGTGTCAGCCACTTACGAGGAACAACAGGCAAAGCAGGATTTGCAGCAAATTACGCAGCAATTTCAGGGCAGGGTGCTGCCATCGAATCATCCGGATTCGATGCTCGTGAACAGGGTATTGAAGAGGTTGATAGCGGCCAGTGGGATGGAGGATTTGGATTGGGAGGTCAAGGTGATTAACGCCCCTGAGCAGGAGAATGCTTTTGTCATGCCTGGGTAGGTAGTGATCATTGTTTCCTGACCAATTGAAAAGGATTGGCATCTTGGTGTATCGGAAGGCTAGAAGCTGATCTGGTGTAGGGGCAAGGTTTTCGTCTTCAGCGGCATACTACCTATATGCGGTGGTGAAGACGGACTCGCTGCGGTTCTCGGACACGAGATATCCCACCAACTCGCACATCATACTGGCGAGAAGCTGAGCGGCATGGTCCCTGTGCTTTTTCTGGCATATCTGATCTCGTACGCTTTTGAAACTTCCACACAACTGTCTCATTTTCTTCTCGACCTTGTTCTCTCGAGACCGAATTCGAGAAAAATGGAGGTAAATTTGATCAATATCTGTCTCAAATGTGCCTGCTTGCTAAACAAATACATTTCAGTCTGAGGCAGATTTTATAGGTCTACGTATGACTATGAACTCGCAATGTGAGAACGTATGACTGATAGGGAAAAGTGATGATGGCCAAAGCCTGCTACGATCCCAACGCTGCGGTCGGGTTGTCAGTGATCAAGCAATCATATCATAGGCCAGAGAGCTGAATTCTCGCAGATGGGAGCGCATGGCCATAGCAGAGCAGAATACCTCACCGCAATTCCTATCTACACATCCAGCTGTACGTTTGCCTATGCTCGCGATAAAATTAGCGACTAATATTCGCGGCAGAGCAAAAATCGTATGACGAGGATTCAGTCATGGTAAGTCTTTATGAACTTCAACATCAGCTTAGAGGCATTCAGCAAGAAGCATCTAACGGACATATCCTTTAGGCTTCCAGAGGCACAAGAGAAACGCTCTCAAAGTGATTGCGGGAGCATGATTGGCTTCGGTACGCTATAGCTTCAGGGGGAACAGAATGAAAAGAGCAGCTGACGAACATTTACATAGCGGATCAATTCAAGCAAGTTTTCACTCAGCATGCTGAGGATGATTTCTGGTGAATGTCATGACCCCTTTTCGGTTCGGGTGGCTCTTGTAGGCGTGATAGGGATATTGCATTGATCTGAGGGCACGACTGGAGGCATAGCGAAGGCGTTTCAATGAAATAATGTGTACGAAGGGGGCGATTCATATTGAGATGGGGCTCTTGTTCCCTCACTACTTACAGTAAGTCTGTGTCTGCTGATATTCGCAAATGGTCCTCTGGACTTTGCATCGTAGGCGTCGCTCCACCTTTTTCAATTCGTTTCTGACTTCTCGATAGAGATATGCATCTTTACCAGAACTCGCATATTAGTATAGCCAAGCGGCATATTAAGACAGGTTCAGTATTTTGTACTTCCCTCTGTTGGATATGCACACTGCAGAATCCATCTCTCTTCTTGACCATCAATCAGTACAGTTATTACCCCATCGACAACGAAAAGCGCGCTTCCACACCACAGTCCCACATACCGCTGAGCTGTGCAGCAAGTGCTTCGATATCCGCTTGCCACTCGCAGTCCAAACCGGTCTCTCACAGGCCTTGACCTAGCGCAACGAGCGAAAGAGGAAAAGGGCATATTCGCAAGGCCGAATCCTTCTCACTGTTAGCTACATCAGGCAACATCACAAAATGCGATTCGACTCTACCGCCTTGTAAATAGCTCTTGCTACCATCTCCACCTCCGCTCTACCCCAGTCCAGCAATACCACCGCCATCCCGCACATGAACATGGACACGAGCGACTCTAGCCCCTTCCACCGCGTCAAAACGACCTTCTTCTTCCCCATACACCAACCTCCCGCTCCAGACCTGCATCCGTAAGCCATCAACCCCCTTCCCATCGCACACAAACCACATCCCCACACTCAACCCACCCCCAGTAGACTACCTATCCAATCGATCGGAGTCCCGAAATCCATGGCACTCACGCACTGCTTCCTTTGGCTTAGGAAAGGTATATTTGAATCTTTACTCACATCTTGGTCTTGGTCTTGGACGTACTAGCTGGGGTATGGGATACCGTGGGAAATTATTTGGTGGGTTTAAATGGAATATGATGCTCTTCCAATGAAATATGATGTACAGCATGGGTCGTAGCAGCAGCTATTCCATTTTCTGCTCTCAAACGGTCTCCTCGTACGAATACGTCGGGACCCACCGTATCGATATCAGTACCGTATTCTATACATGAACAAGGAATCTTCAACACTAGCCTGAATATATGTATACTTCTAAAAGCATCGCTCTTCAAATCAACACCATCTTCCTCATCCCCAGTAAGCATACACCGCTTTTACTTTGTTTCAATCAGAAACGATATACCCATCAGAAAGATCGTTCCGTGGAAAGATCAGAATTAGAAGTCAACAAACCACCCACCTATCTTCCATCATCTTCTCCGGATACGCCACTACGGCGAAACCTCTCATCAAACCCCACGCAAAGGTAAAATCCATCGTAGCGCTTTCCATTCCCACAGCATGGGCATCTCTCAAACTCATCAATTAGCCCCAAACGGTCCAAAAGCTGCGTGTGGAGCTCATATATACAGTACCAGTTCCTAAACAGCCACCACGCTCCATAGTCTGATAACAAGCCCCCAACCTTAGAGGATATACTCGAATCGAAACACTTTCGAGTATCTAATGGCATCACATACCAATCGCCTCAATAATCGTACGTTACATTACCGACGTTTAGAAATTCACCTATTTGTTGGCATAGTGGTATGTTGTATAAGAGACGATCGTTGATATGGAAGAATGATACAAAGCTCCAGTCCACCTAGGCCTTAAAGGTTGTGGCATAGTGTGTGAACGACCGAACGGACTCGCAATCGAGTATTGGGAAACGAAATCCTGCCTTCTGATAGTGTGTAGGATTTACTATCTCGTCTGCAGTGTCATTGCTGCTCACAAAATCGCACTCGAATGATTTTTAGAGAAGTTGAAAAACCATGCGATTCCATACAAGCCAATTCATATACGCCAAGGAAGGGGGATAGGGACGGGACCGCGTGACTCTGGTGCTAGATATGGTGTCTTGCTCACTAGCCTGTCAACATCAAAATACTCATGAGAGGTAGCATCATGAACAACGCATAAAGACGTCGTATAGATATGCACTTACACAGTGCACTACCAGCTTTCGCTTTGCAATAACCATAATGCCTTGTGTATACTTATTTATATCAGCTCGTCCATCCCTCTCTAAATCCTGAACAATCTACGAGTGAACTAATCACTTCCGCGAAAGCACCTTAGTTGAGCTAGTTTCCATACCACGTACATAATCGACGTAAATCTTCAGCATGTCAAGTCTATCGAGAAGTTGATCTTGAAGAAGAAGTACCACGTTTGTTTCAGATGAAAGTGAACGGCTCAAGACAAAGCAAAGCGCAGATAGGTCAGGCCTACAGGCATGGATGAAGAGGCTTTACTCGATTGAATACAGTGAAAGACGATGGCGATGGTCTTAAGGCTGCGGACCAGTAATAATCTGATAGAGTGACTATCTTATACAGCTGGGATTTTTGATGGAGAAGTTGCAATAGTTGGAAGGTTATCGATTGCTGCTAGAGATATCGTGGTTATGGAACCGCTATTAGAGAAGCTCCGTATGACAGTCCACGAGGAGGTAAGAGAGAGGGATGATTATCTGAGGAGGGAGATTTGGACTGTTCGGGAGAGGAACCGCTCCTCATGCTGTATGAAATCCTACAACGTACGCAGCCATTTGCTAAGTCCAGTAACATGTCATGTGTATGCTATACCTTTATTCTGATGCATGTACAGAATGGATGGCGATACAAGGGATTGAAATTTCACACTAGAACTATTTAGCGTGTGCAAGATCGTTGAGAAAGCTTGGCAGCAAAAACGTGAATTCTCCCCTCCGTGCCTCCCCTTTCCAGCAATCTGTATCCATGACACTACGGCTTGTTTAGTCAACGTGACGGGTAACTTCATAAGAATGTCCTCTCTAACATACTCTTTCCATATAGATCAGTGATGGCAGAATATCTCCATTATAGTACATTACGGTGCAGACTTTCATGTTGATATTGGGGGGAGAATTTGTGTTTTTGCTGCCAAGGTATTTCAACGGTCTTGCACACGCTAAATGTTGTAGATAAAGTACTTTATTATGGCCCATAGAACCCCCCGTGTTCCGCTCGTTGTGTCCTTGGATTACCTTACTGGCAGGTAATGTGGTGACCAATCATCTTACATCCTCCATAATCTCCATCAGCCTCAGGATGGTTGATAAGATACCTTTGTGAGATGAGGGTAGTGGCCAAGGTGCCAAGGTGCCAAGCCTAGCATTCTCTGTTTGTCCTCGGTCTTTCTCTGCTCATCATTTCTCAAGACCACTCAAAGCCTTTGAATCCCTTTCGTTCAGTACAATTCCTGCGCCTCTGCTACTTCTTTCCTTCTTTCCTTCTTTCCTAAATTTCATCTTTGTTTGATGACCGCATCTTTCCCCACGATGAGCTGCTGGAGAAACGTGCCTTGCAGGTAGAGCCACATGGTCTTCCCGCCCCCACTGATTGGCCACGAAGTCTCCGCGCTCTCTATCCATTGCGGATTGACTTCACGCAATGCATAAGAACATGGCCTACTGTCGAGCCGGCAATGAATCTTAGGGAAGGTGATGCCATCGTCAAGGCAGACGATGCAGCACGTGGAGCAGTGGGCATAGAATAAGGTACTTCTTAACCCTTCATCCCCCGTCCGACATCTCCCCAGAATCTGTATCTCTATCAAAATGATGGCTCAATTGCTTGCTGCGTTGTTATGTGCATTGGTGCTGACACAAGGTCAACAGCTCGTCTCTCCCCGTGCTTCTTCCGACTACACTATCAAGGCCGGCTTCCCTACCTCAGCATTCAGCAGCTACTATGTTAAGCCTGTAGCAACTCAAGAACCCCAACCAGCCCTGTACGATCCGGTACTCAATATTACATTCCCACACAATTTGACCGACCCCAAAACGCTTCCAACGACCGACAATGATCCAGTCTTTTACCCTAAGCCTGTGGCCAATATCTCAAACTCTTCCATGCAAGCATTGCTGCAGCAAACCTTCACAAATATATCGGGGATCATCTTAGGGAATACTGTTGTCGGCAATTGCACCAAATGCACCGCGTCTCTGGCCGTCGCCAAGGTGCTTGCCCAATATGCACCTACAACAGTACCGACTCTGTTGATTGAGCTTTGCCAGGCCTTCAAGTTCAGCTCCAATGCAACATGTGTGGAGAATTATGCAGCCGGTAGCTTCGGTGCGATCTGGACGCAAATTTTGGCGCTTGCCGATGTCAGTGGGATGGACGGACAGTATATCTGTAACCGCCTGAGCAGCACCTTCTGTCCTGCACCAAAGACATTGCCCCTCAACGTAACAGGCCTCTTCCCTAAACCCAAGCCTGCGAACGCATGCGCTCCCAAAGCTTCCGGCAAGCGAGTCAAGGTCCTCCACGTGTCAGATTTTCATCTCGACCCTAGGTATTCCGTTGGATCTGAGGCGAACTGTTCCGCGGGCTTCTGCTGCAGGACCAATGTTCGCGCTGCGGGTGTAACTGTCAATGGGCAGGTATCTCTAGCTGCGCCGCTATATGGTTCTTTCAAATGCGATACGCCCTACTATCTCGCGCTGGCCGCAGTGACAGCGATGCAACGGCTTGGCTCTGTTGCTTGGACTATCTATACTGGAGATCTTGTCTCTCATGACTCCCAGAACCAGCTCTCGCGTGCATACACTGAGTATACGGAGACCGCCGTATTTGATTTATTCAAAGAGTACATCGGTAGCCCTGTGTTTGCTGCGCTTGGGAATCATGACAGCAATCCAGAAGCTATTGATGCACCGCACAGTCTCCCCGGGCCTTTGGGACAGCAACTTAGCTGGCATTACGACCACGTGTCTTCGTTGTGGCAGCACAATGGTTGGATAAACGCGACTACTGCTGATCAAGCACGACATCACTATGGAGCTTACTCCGTCAAGACTAATTATGGCTTGCGCATTATCACCTTGAATACAGACTTCTGGTACAGGAGCAATCTTCTGTAAGCATTTCCAGATTAAAATTCACTCGATTCTGACAGCTAACGCCCTGAAAGCAACTATATCAATACCACCGACCCGGACGTGTCAGGCATGCAAGCGTTCCTCATATCCGAGCTCCAATTTGCCGAAGACCACGGCGAACGTGTCTGGATCGTCGGGCACGTGCTCACTGGCTGGGATGGTTCCAATCCTCTTCCTAACCCCTCAAACCTGTTCTATCAAATTGTCGACCGCTACTCGCCTCATGTAATCGCGGGCGTCTTTTTCGGTCATACGCACGAAGACCACGTCATGATCTACTACGCAGCCAACGGCACTCAACAGACAAGAGAGAAGGCGCTCACTCCCGGATGGATGGGTCCGAGCGTCACCCCCCTGACGAATCTCAACAGCGGATTCCGACTTTACGAAGTCGACACCGGCAGTTTCGAAATCTACGACGCGCACACCTGGTACTCAGACGTCTCCTCCTATCCCAACCTGAACGTCTCGTCCACCGGCCCCACCTATCGCTACGAATACTCGACTCGCGACGCCTACAACATCTCCTGGCCCGCGGCTGCTCCGCTCAATGCAACATATTGGCATGCCGTCACGGAAGCCATGGAAACGAATATCACCCTCGTAAACAGGTTCAATACGTTCCAAGGGAAGAGTAGCGTCAAGACGCCCAATTGTACCAGTGCGGCGTGCCAGAAGGCGAAGATATGCTATATGCGGAGTGGGAGTGCGGCGTTGGGGAGGGCGTGTCCGCAGGGGTATGCGAGTGTGCAGAGTGCGTTCAACCCGGCGCCGGCGGCTTAGGTTGTTGTATCCGTGCGGATGGGAGATGATTGATGGGAAACGATCGACGAGATAGGTCTAATCAGCAACGAAAAGTACATATATTGAGATGAGCTCAAGCAATAGTAAGGCTTTTACATCAGGCTTGTTTGGATCACAATAATCGTGAAGTTCCAACGTTAAATGGCAGTCTCTGATCGAAAGGCTATCCCAGTAAACCACACTAATTAGCCAGCCAGTAACGTAACCATGAGATGTTGTACAAAAGCCCACCCTTTCATCCCCCCCCCCCCCAAAACTTCAGTAACGAGGCCATGCAGAGCCCAAAACGCCCCCTCTCCAACTCCAAAGCCTCCACTCCAAAGTCCTGTTATCGTTGAGCCTCCAAATCACAAAGCAACGCCCTTCTAATCTCTACAGATTTGATTTCTGTACAAACCTAGCGATTATCAGTTATACCAGTAGATACTGCATCAGGATATTTATTGCTCGTTATTTTTACGATGAACGCTAGTAGTCATCACGCTTTTGCCAATCAGGACGGATCTGCGCCGTGTCATAGCACAGCCCTGACGAATCGGATGGCCAAATACGATGTACAGAGGTACATGCTCATTCATGTCATTGATATCATCCACATTCGCTTCATGTCGAGTCGGAGTACCACCTCAGTGCCCTGCGAGTCGCACAATCCCCCTCAATACCCACTCCTCCCAGAAACGACACCAAAGCAAGGCCCACCCTTCCCAAACATCTTCCTCAAATCACCAACAACAGCCTCCGGGAACTCCCACGTCGCAAAATGCCCACCCCTCTCATGCTCGCTCTGATAAACCACCGGACCGAGCGTCTGCGCCCACGTCTTCGGCACCACATAGTGCTCCCGCGGGAAGTGCGCAATGCCTAACTTCACATGCGGTATCCACTGCCGCAAGCGGTAGGCGTCGACATCCGAAAACGGCTGCGGGTGGGTGGCTTCGTAATAGATGCGCACGCTCGCGGCCGGTCCGGCGGTCGAGAACCAATAGATCGATACCCAGGTCAGGATCTCGTCGTCGGTCCATCGGTAGCTGTCGCTCCAGTCGTGGAGTTTTTCGTAGATCCAGGATAAGAGGGCGATGGGGCTGTCGGCCAGTGCGAAGCCGATGGTTTGGGGTTTCGTGCTTTGGAGGAGGTTGTAGCCGAAGCTTTCGGCTTCGAACCAGGCCGATCGGGCCTGTCCTGTTTTCTCCCGATCGTTGTAAGGGGTTATGGCGTGTTGGAGGGCGAGGAGTGGTTGTTGAGTTAGTTTGGGGGGCATGGCGAGGATTAGGTTTATGTGTGATGCTTTGCAATGGTCAGGGTATTGCAGGCCCATTGCTCTCGTTACTGAGTAACCCCAGTCGCCGCCTTGTGTGACTTTCGGCGGATCAGCGAGGGGTGCTGTTTGGGAATCTCGGAACGGCTCACCATATTGATTGTACCCAAGCTGGAGCATTAATTTGTGGCAGGTTGCGGCGTATTTTGTCAGAGTGAACCCCTTCTTGTTAACTCCTTGAGAGAATCCGAACTAGACAGATTGTAAGTAAGCGATTGTCTCGCTAAGAGGCAGCAAAAAAAATCCAGTGAGATGGCAGCAAGTATGGTTGATTTTATAGAGTCTCGACATAGTGTGTCTCGTGCTCACATTGGGTAACGAGGGCGCTACAACATGGAAGCCAGGATTATCGTCGTCACCTTTGAGGAGTGGCAACAACTTGCTCACTTCAAGGAACGATCCCGGCCCTAGAGTGCCCTGTCAACCAAAGCTAGATAGAATTCTATAGGTCTCTACGACGATACCTACATCCGTGAGAAAAGAGGAGTGGAATGGCACCCTTCTTGGCGCTCGGTTGATGAATGTCTAGAACTCGATCTCGTTAGCCAACAGTAGTATTAGACGGCCGTCTATAATAGTCCCTCACAGTGAATACCAAGATCCCCAAATCCATCAACGTTTACATTGGTTTGATAATGCGGCATTTCATTGATTGTTGCCTCCACTTTCCTCCAGTCGAAGTCTTCTTTCCAATAATTCACAAGCCGCCGTATATCAGCAACGGGAGTACCGAATTGCCAGACATCCTGATCTTCATATTCGAGCTGATCAGGAAACTTGGCAGTCGAAAGACGTTGCTTAAGGTCTTCGAGAGCTTGGTCTGAGACTGCTATTTTGTATGATTCTGGCGCCATTGCGAATCTTTACGGTGGAAATCAAGAGCGAAATGGGGTAAGAGTGGATTCGTCAGCCTTCAATAAACAACGAGATATGATGCAATGTTAATGGCGCCAAGGAGCTTGACCTGTCTGAGACAAGCGTTGTGAATGAAACGACTTTGGAAACCTTCCTCGTACAGAATCTGAGGGTCAAAAGGAGATATCATAGGAATAAAAGTATAGTATTACAGTCCACATGCCAAGCTAGAATCCAGAAGCCACCTCAGGGATTCTAACTCACGTGACCGATAGAATAGTTCTAGCTGTCGTAAATCCTTGGCAACGCACATCGCGAAAAATTACTCGACCACTCCAAACCTAATCCTACTTATAGCCTTGCAAATGGTCTCAAGCCTCTCACAAGCATCCGTCCGTGTGTCCAGTCCGCACCTCCAGAGTCCCACATCCTCAGTCACATCATCAGGTCGACAATTGCGGTCTGAGCTCTCACAAGCTGTCGAGCGAACCATGGTGCTTACAAGGAGTCACGATCACACACCTGCAACAGCAGGTAAAGAGAGTGCAAGAGACAATGGAATGGAGTCTGTGACGCCTGGGAAGAGAGAGAGAGAATACGATGCAAACGCAGCTACCCCTAGCCAGCCTGCGGTAGAGACATTGAAGAATGACATCACGTCCTCTCCTCAGATTGCGACGGCTGTTGTGATTGAGGTTTTCACACAGGATACCAATGGCATGCGAAAGATGGAGTCATCGCAATCGGAGCCAGACGCACGGTTAGAGGGAGTTACAGAAATTGGGGCTCCGGTATCGACCACTTCGCCACAACCTAGGACGTCTGTCGAACTTATCAATGATTCTCTGACCGAGTCAGTGTCTGTGGCCTTAGACCATGCAGGAGGTCGAGAAGAATGTCGAAAAGAAACACTACTGGCAGACGACGATGAGCCAGGCCAACTCCCGCCGTCTTTGGATCGCGGAAAAAACCTGAAGAATTTGACGAAGGTCAACAAACCTTTAACAGAAGATGGCACAAACCCAGAGCCCAGTGACAGGGTCATAGACGACCCTAAGATCACAACTTCACCTTCCACCCCTCCAAAAGGCACCCACAAGCGCTTCGATAGCACTGAACCAGAACCTTTCCAACCCCAATCACAAGAAGAAACCGAAGACAAAGAACCACCCGATAACAACAAGCCATCCGACACCAGCGATGACGAAGCCCCAGAAACAGTCACCGCATCCTCAGGCCAAGCCCAAGCCCTCACCGCCGCCCTCGAACAATCCAAAGCGGCCCTACAGCTAAAGAAAGAGCGTAAATCGAGACGTCGAGAGCGGGATGCGAAATTAAAAGAGCAAGCCAAAGCCGCCGCGAAAAGAGCCACGAAAGCCGACGTAGCACCCAAGCCCTCAAAGCCAAAACGCGCTGCCGTGGAAGCTATCGATGAAGACAATACACCCGTACCAACCACCAAACCCCCAACCCCACACAAACCAAAACAGCCCCTTCCAGCCCTATTACCCGACCACATCCTCACAGACGAACCTCCCATCCGACGACTCCTACCCCTACCTCAACCCCTCACCAGTAAAGCCACCCCAAACCAGAAAAAGAGATTCCCAGATCTAGTCCCGAAACGACCCAAAGATATCAAGAAAGGGGGTGTTAGGATCCGCGTTCTACGGGAGGCGAATGGGATGTTGCCGCCGAAAGTCAGTCGGCAGGGGAGAGCGCTGAGGGAGGCGTGGTTGATGGGGCAGAGGGGTGGGGGGACGGTGGTGGAGAGGAGGAAGATGAGGGGGCAGGGGGGGTTTGTTAGGAGGTGAGTTTTGGGGATGGTCTGGGGATGTTGAGTAACGGGCATGGCGTGAGGGTGGTGGGTATGGATAGTGTGTAGAGTGGGGAGAGGATGGTATTTACAGTGGCTAGAATATGTAGTAGTATTATGCTGCAAATGCTAAGAACTGTGAGAGAATTGGCATGAATCTGTGTAGGTGAAAGATCATCCTCTAGCAATTTGTACACGTAGCCTAAAGTATTTACAATCAACACCTTCGCGGGAAGGAAATCGATTAGATAGCCCCTGATCTTGATGGTTCCACAGCACCTCGCTGAGCCTTGTAATACCTCTTCCCACTTCGACACCCGTTGCCGTAATGTGCCGTATATCTGGGCTGTCGACATAGACTCTTCAGTCAACGCCAGCGTAGAGATCAACGACGATATTGATAGCCGCGACCAAGATCTCCGCCGCAATAAGGACGATGACTATCCCCCCCAAAATTAGCCACAACGATCATCTCACAAGTGCCACCTCGAACACAAAAGGCCCAAGAGTGAGAAGAAGAAGAAGAAGAAGAAGAAGAAGAAGAAGAGAAAACAAACATACCGATCCACTCCAAATACTCCCCATGCTTCGTCCCCACCTGATCCTTCAACACAGCCAACAGATCCCCAATAACGCTCAATCGCTCCGTCAACAGCCCCACCCGCTGATCCATCTCCAGATAGCTACGCACGGCCGTATACACCGGTTCCAAACTCGGTTCCGCCCACATGAGCTCCGGACTATCGAGCACCGACCCCTGGAGGTGGATATTAATGCGCAAAATGAACAACTGCCCGATCTGCTGATGTATCTGTCTCCGATTCAGACTGATGGACCCCGTCAGTGCGATCTCGGCTGGGAGAGGGGATGTGAGCGTAATAGTCGTGGTGAGCAGGTCTTCGAAGAGGGAGGTCTTGACGCTCTGGGCCAGGGCGTGGGAAATGGCCAGCTTGGTCATGTAGTTTTTCCGGTCGCGCAGGGAGATGAAGTCGTTGTAGATGCGGGCCTGGTATTCGCGCGTGTAGTAGAAGTTGAAGTTCTCGGTCTGGACGTCGTCGGCGGCGAGTTTTTCGGATTCGAACTTGGCGATTTCGGTGAGGAAGCGCTGTTCTTGGGGGAGGGTCATGCCCCAGATTACGACGGTGCCGTAGTCGAAGAGGAAGACTTCGGGGGTGTGGACGGTTGTGTCGAAGTCTTGGGAGGAGAGGGTGGGGGGGTGGTCTTGGGTGAGGGTGCGGAGGGTGTGGTTTGGGGTTGAGGGGTCGCCGTTGTCGAGGGTGGTGTCGCCCGCGGAGGTGGAGAGGTCGATGAGATCTTCGTTGTCTTGGTGTTTGCTTTCTGGTACTTCGAGCGCGCTGTCTGAGTATCTGCGCTCTTGCGTTGAATGGATTTCGGGATCTTGGTCGTCGAGGACTGCGTGCTCTGCTTCGCTCGGACCGCTTTGCTGAGGCGTTGGTCTTGAGCGCTCGTAGCTGAAAGGTGTATATATGCATTCGTCGAAGTGTTTCGGATTGGTTCCCCGCGTCCTCGCCTTGCCCTTCAGATACCTCATCAAGCCTTCCAAGCGATACGAACTCGCGGTGCAATACGCCGTCACCCTCGGCAATCGGTCCCTATCCGCTTTCCCTAACCTTGCCGCATCTCTCCTCGCCGTAGGATCTTTGATCCTCGTGAACTGACTGTATACATCCCTCCCACTTTCCTCGTCAGGTCCGTCCTCCCCCGGATCCGGATTCGGAAGTAGTTTCAGCTTCTGCGCATTCTTTGTCGTTCGCTGAGGTCCGATCTTGGCGGCTGGGTTTGCCAGCATAGGCGGTTGCGAGAGAGGTGAGCCATGGCTATTACGGCGGCGGACCTTGCTATTTGTAATAGAAGGCTTGGGTTGCACCTGCTGGGCGCTCAAGGAGCTAGGCGAGGATGTGGCAGCTGAACGCAGAGGAGCTGAAGCAGGATTTGTATTCGACGCAGAGACGGTTGTATGTGGATTAAAAGTTACGGTCCTTGGCGATTTCGGAGAATTTGGCGGGCTCAATGTGGTAGATGATGGTGGAGGTAGGAGCGGTGATCTTTCTGTTGATGCAGAAGCCATTGCTCCGTTTTGAGTAGTGTATCCTGGTGGCTACAGGAAGGCTTCCTTGAAGCTGGCCGTTCTATTGAGCCGCGATATGCACATTTGGTGTTAGACATGACGACGATATTCTACCAGACATTGCATGCCAAGATCAATTCATTTACGGGCCCATGCCCTGATATGATTGGGCCACGCATCCCTGTAGGAACGTGGCTAATTAGCCACATCAGGCTCAAATAATCTCCTCTTCAACACAAGTGGCTGAGCTGCACTTCTGACAAACGGGTGGCTGCAGAGCTGCGTACTTGACACATCGCTCGAGGTATGGTAATCCTTGCTACGGCATTCAGCGACCCCAATCCGCGACTCGATTTTCACAATCAGCATCATCAAGTTCTAAGGATCTCCGCGACTGATTATCTATCCAGTCGTTATGGAATGGGAGACATAGTTCTACAAATATTGGCAGCCTTGCAATCTTGATGCGTACCTACCAGGCTCACCCCCTTCAATGCAGGTCGTTATGTACTGTTATAGTCATAAGCATAGCAGATCTTTGTTCATACCGGACTTACTTGAACGAGTCTTCCGGTCTGGATAGCTGCCACAGTAAACACCAAAATCGGTAATGACAGCTGAAGAATAGAAGACTGATGCGAGTGTTCTCAGCACATTGCTGAGTCAATCCAACATGCGCTGAGAGCCAGTCAACCCGGAATCTGCAAGAGAAGAGATGGAGTCGACCAATCAAATTGCTCAATCGTACAGCTCTTTGCAATGATGTCGGCGTATCACTACCTTATACAATCCTTTCTGACTACTTAATCCGTAACCATAGAGGAATCTGACCTCTAGAACATAGACGGAATTGGCTACGTGGTATTGCTGGCTGGGATTCATCGAACAGTACTATTTCATGAAGCAGACACCGATTTCAACGATTTGGACCTCAGCTCTTCACGAGAACCAATCATGTCAATTCCTTTTGCAAAGTTGCATTCCCTTTCCAGTCGCTCTGAGAATGAAATACCGGTCCTTCCGGAAATTCCGGTGAGAAAGTTGTGATTTCATCAAATTACACCCTGTGCCATTCACCAATTCATTTAGGACTCAAGTCCACTGGAGATGATCATCAACTTAGATCTCAAATACGGTGGAAGCTAATATTCATTTTAAATTACATCTACGCGTAAGGAGGAACTAGATCTGGTCCTTACGTTGTCGGAAGTCCTTCGTGGCTTGTTCGCTAGGACCGGATATCCACACTCTGTACACACCAGTTAATGATCAGCTAGGACGAAAATTCGCTCAACCCTTCCCCTCAGCGTTCTAGTACTGAACGTCTATCCATCGACACAACTTGGGGGCATCCAATGATATCTTGTCAAACTGTGATATTTTTGGGTTCTACATGGATGGCAAGATTATCTAGGAAGACTAACACGTTGCAGCAAACAGGCTTGGCAGGAATATGGCCATGACTATGTTCCTAATAAATTTTGCTGCGGATTCGGTAGTATCGCTCTCGAAAATCAGGCTTTCCTTTCCCCTACTGTTGACATGGATTGGGCTTGTCATGATGCATGAAGTTGCGCCGAGAGATGCGAGACATGGGTTCCCACTGTCGACGGGCGAATCGCTGACGCGAGTCCGCAGATTTGGCGTAGCAGGATGCGTTTGGGTTGCCTGTAGGCATGTCCATCCCCAGTATCGATTTGTCCAGTGAGTCGATGCTTCCCTTGTCCTCATGCTCGCTGTCCGTCAGATCGGTCACTGCAGCCTTTTTGCTGCCACCCATATCTTTGAATCCTGGGGCGAGGAGGAATTCGAACCCATCCTTTGCTACCCCGAGAACTTCGTCTGCCGCTTGGCTCAGACACGACCTGTTTCCGCAGTCACCGCATTTTGCGATCAGGCTCTTCACCCCCCAATACAAGCCACTAAAGCCGTCTCCGGTTATGTCGCCCAGCCAACTGGTGTCGATGTAGATGCCTGCGAGGTTGAAGAAAGCGTAAAAGCCTGTCTTCACGTCCATGGTATAGCCGAGAGCGTTTTCGAATACTTCCTCTTTCTCTTTGGGCGCTGTACAAGCACTGGTAACATCTGTTCGGAAGCGATCAGCTTCGCGGAAAGAAAAGCTGCGTGAGTCTTCTAAGTATTGCTTACTTTTATATTCCGCCAATCTGTTATCAATCCTGACGATATCAAATTTAGCCCCGAGTCCGATGCCAAGTTTACCCATCGGCAGACCAAGGTTGAGTCCGGCCTTGGGTCCAACGGCAATGTTGAAATGTATTTCAGTGTCATGTATTGACAGGTCTGGCTCCAACACTTCGATGGTTGGTTCAAATTTTTGCCTGATTCCTTTATTATCGCCCATGATGTCCACCTCCATCTTGGAACCCTTAGGGATGGTCACATCAAAACCCGGAAGAGTCCTACACTGTCAGCTGACATTTCCACCTCACATAAGGCATATGTGCTTACGCGTCGACTTTAGTTGAAATGCCAAAATCCATCCAAAGATACACTCCGATATCCATGGGCCAGACGGTATAGCCGAACTTCACGGTGTCATCAACCATTCGAACCACAACGAGACGGATGGACTCACATTGGAGGCGCCTTTGCCCGCTTTCGGATCTGTCACTTTCTTTGGGCCTTCCGCTTTATCACGAGACGCTTTGTCCTCCCGAGCAGCTCCAGGTTCCCAGGACAGGCCCCCTCTGGTGTAGTACCTGCCGCAACCCATATCACCTGGAAACATGGCCAGACCAGGGATGGCAATGCTACAGTACGCGTCCACCCCCTCGCTTGTCTTGATCTGGATTTGTTTCCGAAGCCTCACTTCCTCCGTCACGGTATAAGTGATATAGGTGCGCTTGACATGATCCTTGAAAGCCTGGCCAGGGTCCCTTCCATCATCGTCATCACGGCGGCTGAGGTGATCATCATCATCACCATCATTGCCAGATCCAACGGTAGGATGGAATTCGATATGGAACACCTGGTCTATCCTTCCAACAGTCTTGCAATCGATGCAGTACAATTCAAATAGCGTAGGAAGCCCGGTGCCTGCAGCTTTACTATACTTACATAAACAACAATCTTCAGGATCTGGTGAGAATCAATCTTGGGGGTCACTTACTCTGTTGGCCAATACTTCTTCCTCGATTCGCTTGGCTCTTTGCTCGTGAAGTCTATCTCATTGTCTGGGCTTTCGAAATCAAAAGAAAGCTGTGCAAGCTCCTTTCTCACGGCTTTTTCCGCGCACGTTTTGGATGAGTGGAGGAGTAGACACTTCCCCCACAGTTCAAAATCATCGTCCCAGTCATCCGAGTCGCTTTTTGCACGTTTATGTCGATGAGACAGAATAACGTCTGAGGGAGCACTACCAACGATGAGTTCAGTAGGCGCTGGGAAGTATCTGTCTCCAAACTCCAACGGCTTGCCAGTGACCAGGGCAGTACGTGAGACGTCATCGAATACAATAGACAATGACCTGCAAAAGTGAGCAAATGGACTTATATTGTGGAGATTGCATGAGGATACTTACTGGAATGAAGACCGCTGTCCATGTGGAGCGAAACATGAAGCATCTTCACCCATGAAGATAAGGTTCTTCTTTCCTCTCCAAGCCTGTTGAGCCGCAAGGTAACACGGGAGATCCAAAGGGAAGCTCAGTATGACGGTCTCATTGTCCGGCGAGGGCGTGCAGAGTCGTTCTTGCGGCCGCAAGAGTTCCTCGAAGTTCTCGAAGCTTACGAAATTGCCCTTCGGATGCTTGTGGATGGTGGTATGAATCCATTTTGGATCATCTAGTATTGAAAAAATTGTGTTAGGAGGCATGACAGGTAACGTCTGGTAGGGTTCGCGTGGGCTTACCTCCAATCGAATTGAAAGCCTCTTCGCTCGTGGGATTAAAGACTGTAAGGTTGGTGGGAAGAGATCTGGAGCGCAGTCGTTCTACAGATCGGGCTCGCAAGGCGAACTGCTCTCCATCGACGATATAAAGATGAGACAGGAGGCTTAGGAGCAAGAAGAAGATGAAAAGGAAAGGAGTCATCTTGAGATACTGCGATCGGAAATGTTCAAATTGCGTGGCAGTGATTGGGACTGTTCAACTTGGATGATAGGAAATGGGTCCTCCGGGGACGAAATGATATATATATATATTGAATTTTCTCGCTCAAACTCTCGCATTTAATGAGGCTGAAAGGTGGAGAATCAGCAAAAATAGCCTTTTGATAGCCTCGCGCAGGGCGCCGATTGAAATAACGGAGGCAGATAAACGCCTTCCCAAGCCATTTGTAGGAATCAATTCCGCCAATCTGAACAGCAACACGCAACGATATGCTATCTGTGTATTCACCACTATCGCAAAGAATTTCTCTGCGTGTGAACGTGTTCTGAAGCCATCCGGCCCTTCGCCGCCTATTTATCATACTGAGGCTGCTCGGACTTTGCTTTCACCAAGACGGGTAACAGCGGACAGAGGTGACTCGCAGCTGAGGACGTTGATATCCGGCTACCAATCAAGAGCCAACCAAAGCCACTCTTGAGGAGAACAAGCATGCCAAGCACAGTATCAAGCCACCAATTGAGATGGATCGGTCCGAGAAGTATATCATTCAATAAGGCTCCGACCGATCCGCTCCTTCTTTTCCAACGCCCTTTACAACGCCGAAGTTCAATGCTCAATGAATATAAAAATATCAGCCAGTGGCTCAATCTATCCGCTTCATTCTCTCAACCATGGTCCGTATATCAGTAAGAGGTACTATTGGTATTTCTATATATTTCTATATATATTCCAGCACGTGTCGACGTCCAAAAAAAGAAGATAGGTCAAAAGCGGATCCCCTCAGTCGAAGTCCAAAAAGGAAGTTAGGTCAAAAGCCAATCCCTTATCGCGCAAAAGAGAGAGCCGTATCCCGTCGTCGAAGTGAGATCATAGATATGTGATAAAAAAGGGCATTAGAAGAAAGAGCGCCCTTCGAGGCTATGGCTTGTTCGATGCAAAGCTCGTCGAGGACGATAGACTTAGGCTTCACTCTCGGATGAGAATTGGATATTCTCCTCGACAGCAACAGTGATTAGTCATTAGCTAGTCAGCCGTGAGGTGCTCCTCTTTACGTCATGCTCCTGATATGTCAGCATACAGTAGTCAGCCAATTCCATATCCGATCAATATGGAAGGAATCACCTATATTCCTATTCACTTGACAGTTACGATCGGTCAAATTTAAACGCATCGCACGCCCATACTAGACTTTGCCCAATTTCCGATCTTTGGGTCTGTCGTAGCTGGCATCATCACCCATGCCTTCAAGCACTCAAAAGCCAGTTCTGATTTCTGGCGCGGGCCTTGGCTCCTTGATGCTTGCGCAATCCCTGCTACGTGCATCCATTCCCTTCCTCATCTTCGAGTCAGAAGCCTCAATCTCCTTCCGCGCACAAGGTTACAGGCTACGGCTGTCCTCAGAAGGATTGGACGCCATTGAGTCCGTGCTCGGACCGGAAGACTTCCAAAGATTCTACGACATATGTGGCAAGACAGGGGGCGGTGGTTTTGCATCCATCGAAGCGACGACAGGCTTGAAGATCGAGGCGCCGGCGAAGGAAGAACCTCGTCACAAGGCCGGCGACGAGAAGCCAAAGCCTCCGACAGAATCCCTCGCATCCCGCGATGGAAAGATCGTCGGGATCTCAAGGGGCGATATGCGGAAATTCTTCCTGTCCGGATGCGAGTCATTCATTCACTGGTCTCATCGTATCACGGACTATGAACTAACATCTTCCGGCGTCCACGCAATATTTGCTGACGGCTCCAAATCAGTGGAAGGGACAATGTTAGTCGGCGGCGATGGTATCTACTCCAAAATCGCAACACAGCTATCACAGGGAAAGCTGAAAGTCTACGACACTGGCGCACGAGGAATCCACGGCCAAGCACCGACCACAGCCTTTAAAGACCTCGGAGAAGGTGTCTGGCGAGTAACAGACGACACCAACCCCAAAGGCCGAGTCTTCATCATCACGAACGTCCGCTCCGGCGACAAGGACGACCCCAACATACAATTCGGATGGACGATGGGCGCCCAACCAGGTGTCATCAACGCGCCCAACGAAGATTATTCCCTGATTGGAACTCCAGCAGCTGAGATAGCGAAAGCACTCACCGCCAACTGGCATCCCCGCCTAAAACCTCTTTTCGAGTATATGAACGTGTCCGAGACCGCGTTCTGGAAGATCACGTGCTCCACGCCCACTGGCGTCCCGGAGTGGGATAACGAGTCCCGTGTCACTGTCATTGGGGATGCTGCGCATTCGATGACGCCTGCGGGTGGCATTGGTGCGAATACGGCTGTCAGAGACTCTGCGCTGCTTGGTAGGCTGCTTGCTGAGGCGGGTGGGTATGGGGACGGCGTGACGGCGGCATATGAGAGGGAGATGAGAGTGTATGCTAGTGAGGCGGTCAGGTCGAGTTATGGGTTCGCGAAGGCGCAGTTTGGGGTTTCGATTGATGAGAATACGAGGACGGTATGAAGCCGAGGTGAATAGAGCTTGGTGTTAATGTATTGATTGACCGCTTCTCTCATGTTACGTAATGATCCCTTTCATTGCGAGCCCGATGATCTTTAGAAAGTGCGCACAGATTAGTGTTGCCATGCGTATCGATCTCATTTGTATTCTGAATCTGAGCACTTGCAGGGCTCGGTATTTCTCACGACTCTCCCCAAGGAACCCCCTTTCGAAACCATTGCAAAAGCCTACGCCGAAGGTAAGAGGCCGCTTCGCCTCCAAGAATGTAACAACGAATTCCCTGAAACGGACTGTGCTGGATCTGGAATCCGATAACCCCTGTTTCAAAACCTCTCGCGGTTCGCTATCATAGAATAGAATGAGTGCTCACATCCTGCGACAACTTGGAGTCGGGATGTTGAGAGGAGGTGCGAACAGATCGTGACTGGTATGATAACCTACTTCTTCGCGATTTGGGAGCGGGATTGGAGGAGCTTTTGGCCGGGCGGCTGATGTATCAGTTGCACGTTGTGACTTGTATATGATGATCTAAGTATTGATATTTTGAAGGAATCGGAGAGAGAGAGTGGTGGGCCTCTGCAATTCCTTACTTGGTGGTAGCGTTTTCCGTGACGAAAGGAACGCGCATATGGGGCATGGTAATCGTATCTACTGATGAGAGATGGCTTTTGGGATCTTTGAGGGCGCCGACCGGCGATTCCTGATCGGTTGTAGAGATGGTGGCGTGTCTCACCTAGGGCGACTTTTGTCGCGTGTTGGTGAGGAAGAGAAGGGTCTGGACTGGAGTGATGTTCGAATGATGAATTGATAGAGCGAGGAAAGCTAACTCTTAGCTAGAGTACCGTTGCATCGGCGGCAAGACATGTGAAGAGAAGGGTCAGAGGTTTCCGTCACAACAGCAACGTACTGAGAAATGATATCCCTTATCTGTCCGATAAAATGAGTTGCAAGTATGGGTATTGAACATCCTGTTAGAAAAGCCTCATTCAGACCCCTTTTACGGCTATCCTCAGGCCAGTCCCGAATGCTGATGATCGTAAGGCTCCATGCCTTTCGTGACCTCCTCCACAATCTCCGCAGCATCAGTCACGCTCTGCGCCTCGAAATCGTATCGTTTCGTGTCTTCCTTGTCTCTGACGCAGATCACCTGTAGCGCTCGACGTCAGCACGAAAGCCATTGCTACAATAACATCCGAAAGAACCAACGCACCCTGAAAGTCTTCGGGTGCCTCCTGCTAACCTTGCACCCTATGATCGTACTGAAAGGCACCCTACTCGTCTTCGCGCTGCTATCGAATAGGTTCTTCCCCGATTCGCCAGGTAAGATGTGCATGAAGTCGTCATCCAAGATCAAGACCCTGGGATGTGAGACCGAAAACGACATAGGCTGTCTGCGTATGACATTGTACTTCTTGAACTTGGCCGCACTTCCCAAGAAATCTTGCTTTTGCGCTAAAGGATGCATGAGCCCCGGTCTCTTGCCTCCCTTCCTGGGCGTCTCGGCCGCAAGCAGCAATGGTGCGTTGGGGGAGCTGCTACCGGGCGACCCAGCGAGACCCAGTGCGCCATCGTTCGCGAAGCGGCGACGGGCTAGATCGAGGTCTGTACGAGTACCCAGAGCTTCGACCGTTCGATCGACCGGCGCGATGGTATTGGTGCCTGAGACTTTTAGGACATGGTAAGCTTTATCTAGCTTCCATCTTTTACAAACGTTGTCCAAGACCTCTGCGAGGTATGTGTCTGTTGTGACTTCGATGGTGCTGACCTGACTGAAGGCTTCGAGACTTGTGAAGTGGATTTTGAGCATCTTGGAAGGGCCCATACGTGGTGTTGAGTAATTGGTGGGCAAAGCGGGCGTATCTGCCGGAGCTATAATCGGCTTACGAACAGCGGGTGCAAGAGCTACTTCCTTCTTTTCTGATTGACTCTGACGCATGGGCGCTGGCGGGACTCGTTCTGGAGAATGTTCATCGGACGGAATTGCAATTTTGTCATACTTGGGCGTCGCTTTTCGATTTTTTTTATATTGAGCATCGGTAGCTTCGACGAGAGCAAATTCATCATATGGCTTCTCTCTAGACCTTCCTCGGACCCCGCGTGTGTTGTTCGAGGTGAATTGGGATATAGGACTCGTCCTGCTCAAAGCAGGAAAATCATACTCAACCTCACCATCGTCCACCATACGCAAAGTCCAATGATTGACGTTCAACTTCGAGTCGTCAATAGGCTTTTCCAGACCCTCCTCTCGGTATCTCCACAATGCTAATCCTATAGCGTCGGCCACTGTCACTAGCGGCTTCTCTCCGGAGTCATTGTCTTGCACGTTCTTAAGCATCAGCATATCGAAAGGTTTGTCGGGATCTTGGGAGAAGGGTGCGTATATCCTGATGTAAAGGGGATCTAGAACACCTTTGCCAGACAGTCTCGCAAAGGCTTCGACAGGATTCCTTGGGGTTGACTTCTCCGCTCTGAGAGCCTGACCGAGGAGACTCTTGGGTTGGATCGTGCTGATAGGTCGGGCTGGCGGAAGTGGTTGCAACGAACTCAAGGGAGCAGGCTTAGGCTTGCTAGGTGATTGCTTGTTGAGATTCAGCGGAGCTGGTACATCGGTCATAGAGCCAGCAACGATGTTGCCTAGCAATGATTCGGAATCTGCAGTCTCTCCAAATTCCGAGGATAAGCTCGTCCTGCCGGACTCCTCGCCGGAATCCTCGTCAATCGTTGTCGTCAAATTGCGCATCTGCTGCCTCTCATCCTCCTCGAATTTAGATGTGAGGAGATTGCTGGCTTTTGCTGCTTTACTAGCATTGATCTGTCTCCTTTTGAAAACCGAGGGGTCAAGCTCATTCTCGGAGGACATGTCACTGCTAGTCGCCGTGTCCCGTCGAGCTCGCTGCTTGACCGCTTCAACATTGGTTAGGGAACCGCTTCGTAGCCGACCCTGATGTGGCCCCTTAGATGGCGATGTGACGAGGACTTCGACACCCTCTTTCTTGTATGAAGCACGAATGGGTGATGATCCCGAACGATGTCTGACTGGCATTTTTGCGAATTTGATCTTCTGGGCTTCTCTAAATGCTACACTTAGTGATCAGACAGACATTCTGGATTTTTGGACACTCACCGTCTTGCATTTTCGATGTCATCATCACTCTCGTCGCTCAGGTCGCTGCTATCGTCCTCGTCATACTGCTCACGCCGTCGTCGCCTTCGTACATTGGGTCCAGGACCAACTGTGTCAGTACTACCTCCGCCTGTCACCATCCCACCTTCCTCTTCTTCATCGTTGAAGCCAGCCGGCGCCAAACCTGCAGATCTAGGGGGTGCAGCAAAGTAATCGGAGGAGATTGCTGTGGGGACTTGGGGAGAGTAGGTTCTCTTGATATCTGCAGCAGTGGCCGACCATCCGGCAGCTCGAAAGCTCGGGTCATTCAGAATGCTGTTATCGACGTTTATGAGACGTTCACCGATTCCGTCGTTGATGTTGGACAAGTAAGACGTTCGTAGTTGCCAAATGAGAAAGCTGTGGAAACGTTAGGCGGGTACCGGGCAATACTGCCACTTGCGAATTACACCGTTCTCAGACCTGTATGGCTAAACTGTATAGAGAGGATATTTACAAGGCATGTATACATTTACTGCAAGACGAGAAAAGTGCTTACTCTTCATTCTGAAGCAAAGCCATAGCCTATACACTAGCTTTTCAACTGATGACGCTTACCATACATGACTCTAATGATCGAGAACTTGACATTCTCGCTCATATCTCTTTGACAACAGGTGATAGCCTGACCAATTGTCCCTGAAACTAGTAAACAAGAAGGAGCGTACTCACTCCGGCTAATACAGCGCGGGTAGCGGTCGCCGGCTAATTTGCCGCCCCGCTGTGGGGGTTAGATCGATCTGATCTTACGGTCATTGTATTTCTCCCAAACCCCTCTCAACCCCAAGTATGGCTCTCGTCGACTACTCAGGGTCCGAGTCTTCAGCTGGAGAGGAGAAGAATGTCGCTAAATCAGCTCCGAGGTTCAGAGCAACAGCGAACAAGCCCGCTTTCCAGAAGGTTGTCGACCGTTCAGACCCTCACAAAATCCGGGTCAGCCTGCCTGAAGCATCGAAACCCTTCACAAACAGTAATGATCCAGAGCGTCCTTCAAAACGAGCAAAGATCAGTTCAGGCGGGACAAATGGGTTCAACGCCCTCCTCCCGGCGCCCAAGCGAGCAGGGGCGCCGAATGGTGGAGTTTCATTGGGCGGGTCAAGGAAAGGAGGACTGGGCAGTGGCGTCAATTTAAGGACTGGAGCTGCACCAGGTTTCAGTAGGGAGCCTGAGCCACATACATCCTCAGTCGAGGAGAGTCATATACCAGGGGATGAGGGCATGACAGGCGTTGAGGCGCAAAAGGATAGTGGCAAGGGGTCTACGGATGTGGTCCCTACTCCGTTAGATGAGGATTCATTTGATGGAACAGAGTCTAAGGGTAAATCGACGATGTTCAAGCCTCTATCCGTCGCGCAAAAACCGCAGAAAAAGAAGGGACCTAAGATAAGATCGAGTGGCACAATGTCTGAAGCTACAGGCACTACGCAGCAACGAGCGCCAGCCCCCAAAGTCTCATTGTTTTCTTCCGCAGATGTGGTCGAGGATTCGGGAGACGGGTCCGTCGTGAAAACAGAATACCAGCCCTTAGTTTATCATAGCAACACCGTAGACATCACGGCGCCATCCCTCGAGAAAGCAAACGACGTTGAAACCGACAGCAGTGTCGTCGCCCCTTCAATCACGTCTAAAACCGACCCAGTAACCCAATCCCTTGACACAATAGCATCGGACCTCAATCTCTCCAGATCCGCTAAACGTCAACTCCTTGGCCGCCAGAAGAATAATGCCTCTGCTGTGAATATAGTGAATTTCAATACTGACGAAGAATACAAAGCTAACGAAGAGATTCGGAAATCTGGCGAGCAAGTTCAGCACAATGCTGTTCGTGCTATTGCACCTGGAAAACATAGTCTCAAACAGTTGGTCAATATGGGTACCGTACAGGCTGAAGCGCTGGAAGAGTCTTTTGCAACAGGAAGGAGGAATCGGAGTGAGGCTGGGAGCAAGTATGGGTGGTGATAGTGTACTCATCCTGAAATGAGAACTTCGTCGGTAGAATAATACTGGAGTAAGGCCCTGTCCGTCTAAACAAAGTGAACTGCGAGCAACGGATACATAAATGAGAGTCTTGACATCCTACGCCGCTCCGAGAGCACACGGCGCCAGAGAAGGATCGAAATTCTTGTCAATGAGCTATGAAAAGTGGGACCAAGACCCTGACGGGATCGGCCAATATGCCGCAAGTTGACGGTATGGCGGAAAGCTGCTACGGCCCATGGCTGATGTTATCAGCTCAAATAAACAGAGCCGCACCTCTACCGTTGTTTCCGTAGATCGAGGTCATCCGAGGTAAGGGATTTTCTATCCATGTGGTAAGTGAGCAAAGTTAATCATCATTATTGCATTTAGCATAAAAAAGCACAAGAGATGAAAGTCGGCTATCGTGGATAGGTAGGAGCCTCAGTTACGAGATATTAGCATTAGCAGCCGAAGTTCACTCATGAAGCGCTCAACGGAGAATTGTCCACTCGTGGTTATTATTCTCGTCCACGCTTGACACAACCTTTCGACGAATCAATTTTCTACCCTGAAAACTCCTTTCCATTCCTAGTTGCCCTGCCTTTGAGAAGCACACTGTTAAAAACATTGTACGAACCCACCACAATCTCATCATTCTCCTTATCCGAAGAAATCGTCCGCTTTTCCCCCTTCCGGTCTCCAGATGCTCCGACACCTGCAACTGTCCCCTCCATGGGCGACAGAGTGATCGCCGAGATGTTCACCTCGCTAAGCTTGGCTGTCGACGATGAGGGAATCGCCGATCCGTTCTCCGCAGACAAATCCAAGACAAAGGGCGAGGTGGCCGAACCATTACCGGCTGCCTCCTTTTCCAAAGACAACGGGAGAGCTGCCTTGCTCCATGGCGCCTCTCCAGGCTTGAATTTACCACCGCCGCCAACCCTTCCTGGCGGCTGCAAGGTCTCGGGTGCCGTCCTCTCGGATACGGCGCCTCCGTTGTCCCAGACTTTCGCCCGTGACTATCAGGCTCTGTGTCAGTAGTTTGCGGTTGCCGAAAAGAGAGAGTGTAGAGTTTTCAAGAAAGCACTTACCTGCAGCGTCATCGAATCCACCGCAATCTTCCTCGGCCGTCCCCGTCCTCGCTTAACAGGCGCTACAACAGCCGTGTCATCTACCACCTTCTCAGCGCCCCCGAGCTCTCTAGCCCCCACCCGACGCTCAGGCCTCTTCCCAAGTTTCCGCTTCGATGGGAGAAGGCCCGCAACCACTACACCCATTACCACAGCCGCTCTCACCTCATTACAAGGCCGTCCTCGTCTCCTCTTGACCGGCCTCGGATTCGCAAAATCGCCATCGTCATCCGATGTCGTGATGGCGTCGTCAACAGAGTACGGATGCCAAATCCCGCCGTAGAACCCGGGCACGCGACGACCTATACTTGGGTCAGCGTGAACGAATGGAGCGGAGCTCACCATGTCGCGCGTTCAGTGACGAAGGCGGAGAGGAATGGGTAGGGGGTTGTGTGCAGGATTCTCACCAACGGCGAGGAGTTCTTCGCGATGCTGTTCTGCGAGGAGGGCGTCTAGACGCTGTGGTGGGTGTCAGCCTGATTACTCCCAATAATGAACGAGCAGAGCGGAGATTGTAGTGGCTCTGCGTAGGTACGGTCTGGGCACTCACCTCCTCCTCTTCCCGCTGTCGCCATACCATTTCCCCCCCGGAGTCGAAAAATCATCCTCGCCATCCCGGTACTCGACAACCTCGGACAGCGATCCCTGGAGGAAGACTCTCCTCCCGAATCCCGGCTCTGGTGACGGCGCACGGTTCGTAGGACGACTGGACTCGAAAGGGTTGTCCTCGTTGTCAGCGGCGAATTGGTAGGGAGCACCGAGGTACTCCCTCTTGCTATGCTCGTCGCGAGTGAGCGGAGGGATATAGCGCGTCCCGAACCCGTCGTCGTATCTGTTAGAGTGGTACATTCTGTACTTGGGATCTTGACGGTCGATGTGGACGGGTGAGCGGAGTGTTGCTGTGGTATCCATTGTGCTTGTCGTTGGTGCGTAAGTTTGCTGTATGGCAAGGGTGAGTGGAGATCGTGATGTAGTCTTGGGAGATATGGAAGAAGTGTGAGAGTATCTAGTTTTATGATATGGTTTACTTTGAGAGAGAGAGGGAGATTGAGGATTGGAGGGAACTTTATGGCCCTGCTCAAGCACTTGACTCATGAGAGTGGATCCGCCAGGTGGATTTGGGTTTATTGTATATTTTTCCTGAGAGTCGCTCAAAGCGCAACGAGGAGCCAATCAGAAAGAGAGGCGTATGTTGAGTCGCTGCACATGCAACTTGACTCATGGAAGTGGATCCACAAGGTGGATTTGGGTTTATTGTGTATTTTTCTTCAAGATGAGATCCACTTACATATGGGCAAGGCCGATTTCAAGCGCCGCGAGGAGGCGAACATTGGAGCTAAAGAAAACCTTTGGGGATAGCTCAGGGGAACTTGACTCATATGTGTGGATCCACTGGGTGGGTTGGGAAACTTTGTTTGTTTTTTGATATTCATACAGAGAGTTGGTGTTTCTTGAGCGTAGGAAAGAGTAAGTATGGATGTTATAAGATTATGTATATATATCGATCAGTTGTTCAGTGCGTGGCTTGAAGGTTGCCTTGGTGCTGGGAGGATTGGGGGTGATATGAACGTGCCATTGTCAAGTGATATGATGCCTCAGAATTAATGGTGTGAGATGGATGCATAGACATTGATGGAACGTAGCAGAAAGAGATGAGGTTTTGTCAGGTATATCTCAAGTATGTCTTCGTAGCAAAAGTATGATTCGCTCTGCTGCTTGCCTTGCTTCAATATCGGCTTCTCATCCACTGTCAACGACCTCAGAAAACCACTGTCTCAAAGCCTGAGCCAAGACACCAGGCAACTCCTTCACATCGCCCACCACCAGATAATATGGAAACGGGAATCCATCCAAATACCTCTTCATCTGAATCTCTCCACTGTCGCTGAAGATTGCCTGTTTCATATCCATAATCGACTCCCCCTTCAACAGTGCATCCACAATCACAAATACAATCATAATATGCTCTTCCTGTGCCTGCCGTACAAGTCGCCGTATGGTGTCATGATCCTCGCACACGCCGTCACTGACAATGAGTTCAAGTTGCCAGAGGTCGGTACCCGCATTGAAATTCTTCCGCCTAGCCTCGCGGAAAAGACCGATAGACTCAGCGACAAGCTTGCGAACATTCGTCTTCGTCTGCTGGAATCCGAAATGCTGCAAGACCTGTGCGCCAGCTTCGGACAGGAAAGGCTTGTCGAAGGCATGAGCGACGTGTACCTCGTTACCAAATCCGACAACGCTGATCTCTCCCACTTCAAGCATACTTAGGCTTTTTGCGATAAGGGCGAGTGTCTCGAAAGCTAATTGTCCGCTTCCAGACTCGCCCATGGATTTGCTGTCGTCGATAGCGAGCATGATCTGGTAATTGCGCTTGGACGGGATGGAGCGACGCATCCAGATCTTGTCACGTTTGTATTGGGAGGCTATGTAGGGGATGATGCGCTTGATGTTGAGGCGTTTGCCAGTCCGGAAGTCGCCGCGCATCTTGGTGGCGAGGGTGGGAGCAAGGATGAGGCGAAGTTGTTCGGTGAGGGACAATGAAAGGTCGCGTGTGAGGTTCTCGTAGTGTGACCAGAGGCGGCGGGCTTCTTCACCAGAGCGAGCCGAGTTTTCTTCTGCGCTTCGGATATTGGTAATCGAGAAGTTGCTGTCCAAGTCCTCGATATCTCCGTCGCTTTGAATGTCTGCTAGGTTTACCTGAGCTGGTCTTTCGCTTGGATCGAGAGTGTTGTTGATAAAGATACTTGGTTTTGGCTGCTTCGGCTGATCCCTTGAACCTTCCATGACGGTATCTAGAACATCATCATTGGTCTCATCGTTTACAGTCGCACTGTCCTCGTGTGCTTGGTTGGGAGGGAATTCGCGAGGTTCTCCACGTATCTCCGAGTCCATAGCATCTTCATTCAGCGCGCGGGCTTCTTCGTCTGTAGCGGCACCTAAAGCCTGTGTATCACCATCCACTTCTTCGTTTTGAAGGTGTTCGAATTCTTGATTCGCCATATCTACGTTTCTTGTCTTTGGCAGGCCCTTCTCTTCTTGCTCTGCAGCCTCTCTGATCTGTGCAGTTTGTCTGTGCCATTCCTTGAGCGCATCTCCGAGTTTCTTGAAAGCCTGACTCGCATTGCTATCATCTTGCTGACCATCTTGCGATTGCTCTCCCTGGGATCGATCCTTGCTAGGACCTAGTTGACCGTTGTCCGCTGCGGCTTCAGCGTCGACCTGGTCCAGGGCGCTGCCTTTGGTTCCCTTGCTTGCTTGAGCGTGACTTGTAGATTGTTCTTCGTTGTCTTGCTCCTGGTTCAGATCTCCATTGAAGCCTCGTGCATCACTAGGTGCGGCGTTCTCTGGATCCACGGCAGCATCGTCTGCCCGGTCATGGAGAAGACCTAGGTCGTTCTCTTCTTCGTAGTCATCACTTGGCTCAGTATCGACAGGAGAATGTGCGGCTTCTGCATCATCGGCCTCCACTTCAGCCTCCTCGAGATCGTCTGCTTGCGCGGTCTGAGCATCCGCAATTTCCTTTAATTCGTCATCCAGGGCAATGTCATCCTGGTGATCTGTTCTATCCTCTAGCGCTTGCTTTCCTTCAATGTCTGACATACCATCCATATCACTTTCTCCAGAGTCTGTACCTGCTTCGGAGCCATCAGTGTTATTCAAGTCCATCTCCTCAGGCAGATCGAGATTTTGCCCTTCCTGGGTATGAGAATCCAATTTGTCGGCTTCCTCTTTCGCTATTTCTTCGCCTTCTTCCGCACCTTCATGGTTCATCTCATTATCCTCTTCGTTGTCGGCCTCCGCCTTGCCGGCATGTTGGGCATCAGATTCAGCAGCCATCTGCTCGTCTTGGTCGGGCTCTCCTTTTGATTTCGACCCCTTCCTTTCCTTATCTGTATCTTCCGCTTCGCCGTCCCAAAGCTTTTCGTCCACAGCTGTTGGATCCAAATTGTCAACACTGCCCGTTTCCTCGTCGATATCATTGTTGTCGTCGTCGTGGTCACTCGCTATCTCATCATCATCTTCTTTATCAGATCCTTCTCCCGCTTCACCCTGCATCTCATCATAATCCATATTTACAGCATCCTCCTGATCCTGGATTTCTTCACGCTCATTGTCTTTAATTAGCCCCTGTGCAAGCTCAGACAAATCTTCATCATCTTGTATATCTTTGCTAATGTCTTCTAAACCTTCTCCCTCACCGAGCCCTGTTCCTCCTTCAGGCTTCTCTGCCTTCGCCGAATTAGCGACCGGATTCTCCGTAGGGCTGCAAAATCCTTCCAAAGCGATCTGTGTGAATGAGTGAGTCAACAGTGACGAAAGCTTGCAGAGTGATCCATGAAATCTAAGATGTCGATGTAGAGCAGCCTTGTGAATGTTATGATACTGTTCGACAATGGGCAGCGCCATGGCGCAGATTGCTCCCGCGACATTGAGGTTGCTTTCTTCAACAGGGTCTAGTCGACGCATCATTGAGATTGCAGCATCGAGGCACTTGTTTACTTCGGCCACCTGTAGGTTTTTGAGGCTGCTCTCTTGGCAGGTGTTCACACGGAAAAGCCACGCGACACCATCCGACGTCGGCGTTACTGCACTAGGGTCTCGCAACCGTTGTATGGCAACCAATACGGCGTCAATTACTCCTGACATAGCGTCGTCAAAGGCGTTGACATTAACTGATTGTGCTCCATTCATATCTTCCTTGCTAGTGCGATTCTTTAGACTAGTCCATGACTCGATCTCTGTAAGGATATAGCCTAATGCCGGATTACTTTTCATCAAGTCTCGCAGATTTGTCTTGAGATCTTGCAATAAGATTTTTGCCTCTGCAAGCCTTTCATCATAACGCGATGATGTCAAACCGAGGAAGGCAAGAGAGACTTCTGGTAAATTGTTGATGGCCTTGGCCGAAGCTAAGACTCGTTCTTTCCAATACTCGAAACCTTTCAGTATCGTTGATAGATCTATACCTCCCAATATACCATGTTTCTCGATTATGGAGGAGCCAATTTCTAATATTGAGGGAAGCCACCTCATGAGGTAGCGGATCTCATTCGCCGAAGTAGCCCTCCTGGGGTGTTGGTGCTTTAGAGCGCGCGAGTCTGGGGACAGTCTTTCCAATGTCTTGATAGACTCTTCAAACACGTTAAGCGCGGCGAAAGTGCTTGCTAACAATGTTTTCTGCCCAAGTATTACAGACACCATACTCTCCAGATATCCGAGGCTCCTAGATACCTCACCATGGGTGAGGTCCTCGGAATGGCCTCGCCCACTCTCTCGTGCACGAGGCATGAGACTGATTGTTTTGTGGAAATAGTACTGCGCGGCTTTCGAATCGCTCGGGTACCATCCATCGCCGAAACCAGGACTGTGAGTCAGTATTGCAGCTGTTGAAGCCTGCTTGGCGAGAGCGTGTGCGCTCATGCTGGACCGGAACCCCATCTGACGTAACGACTTTAGCGTATCTGCGAAAAGCTTGCGCTTTCTTGCTTTCAGATGCTTGACAGCCTCATTCTTCTCTTTAGCCATTTCCGTCGGGGTCTCTTTTTGCAGCGCCTTTATACTGCTATACAACTCAGCGCCAAATGTATCAAGGTATGGTGCGGGATCAAATGTAACAAAGATAGGCAAAATCATTCGAATCATGCGAGTAGCAGTTGATATGGGCCTAGTAAAGCGCTCTTGCTTCGTTTGCCAAGTCTGCAGGCGCTGCTGACAGATTTGCAAGGCGCGAGGATTCACCAAGTCGACTGGTATAACGCTCAAAATCGGTGGTGCCGGCAGGTCAGCAAGTGTGGGAATTCCTTGCCCAATGATTGTCTCCGCAGACTGTGCAAGTAATGTTCGATACTTGCGGATGACCTTGAAAAGCTTGTGGTGAGAGCGTTTTGCACTGTCACGTAGCGCATTGATATTGGTATCCTTCCAGCTTGCAAGCAGAAGGATCTCTTTCATATCTTTCTCCAAAGGTTGACGTCCCTTTTGCAGAAACTCCCGCACAGAGGTTTCGAAAAGGGTGTAGTAGCTTATAAAGCTCGTAACAGCATTATACACTACACTGATTAAAGGAACGTCTTGCATGAGCATATCAAGATGGCTCCTGAAGCATGTGATCATGCCTAGACGATGGGTATATTGTCCCATGGAAGCAGTCGTCATGAAAGTTGCAAGTGTGCTGAAAAGATTCTCTGCATGCACACGTACATCCTCTCCGGCACGGATCATAGAGAGCGGCGCAGCGATGATGACCTCGTATGCGACGAACCACCACGAATCTGCGTCATTATAGCACTTTTGATCTTCCATGTCCAGTAATCGAGCCCAAGTCGAGAGTTCAGCTCGACGCCAGCTAATGAGAAGCTCTGTGAGCTGGTCGTATAAAGCCACTGCCGTGTACTCCTTGCTTGCCACAACCTGCCACTCATGAACATAGCCATGTAGCTGCTCTGTCTTGGTCAGTAGCTTGGCGATTGGCTCGGTGTGTCGCAGCGACATTAACTCGGTTGATGTTTTGAGGACCTCGCCTAGCGTTGCATGCTCAGGCCATGCTTCTTGAAGATCACCGAACCTTGCCTGGACGTTACGAACGAGAACAACCAATTTTTGAGCTTGCGCTAGATCAGCATCTGTATAAAAGTTATAGAGGCTCCCTTGTGCACCTCCCCCGTGCAAGCGTTCCTTGATCTCGTATAAGCTCAGCACGAGCGCTGAAATTAACTTTCCAGCCGGTGTAGGGCTTCTCGATATATTAGCTTCACCTTGCCACATTCTTGCAATATCCTCTGTTGCACTATGGAGCAAATGCAGGAGTCCTTTGGGGGCGCTTTGGGTATTCTGGAAGATCTCTCGTTGCACCTGTGCAAGGCGTTGGGCTCGTTCCTTCGGTCCGATTCTGTTGCCTGATAGTCGTTCTATATCATTCTCAGGCGGCTGAATGTAATTCGGAAAGAGCTGGTTGAAGTCTTGGTCGTCAGCCTCAATATCGTCTTCTTCGCTACCGCGGTAGCGGTACAGCGAAGTCTCGATAGCGCTTTGCTGCTGGTCACGGCCAAGTTCCTCTTTCCACTCTTCATAGATACTATGAAAGGCTTGAATCACGGCGTCCGCAGACTCTGCTTCTAGATCATGACCTACGTTCCGCGCTACAGCCATATAGCTAAAAAATTGTAGACGGCGGTCTATCCGATGCCTACTATGGTTCTGGATGTCGAAAAGCGTTACATTGCAGATATGATAAGGGTCTGCGCCGAAAAAGGGCGTAATGTCACATAGGTACTTGATATCATCATCATCACCAAGATTCTTTGGAGAGCCAGCAAATTGAGCAAGTGCCAAGCCGACATCTAGGCCTTGCAGCATGGCAATCAAAGGCTTCGTGACGTCCTTGTAAGCGGAAAAGCTTTGTGATAGTCGCAGCACAGCTTGGGCGATATTGGTTCTCAATAGCCCGATCTCCTGAGCCTGAGCAGGTTGGCTTTCGTGGGTTATTTGCAACGCAGGTAATCTCGGCAGCCTCAAGACAATCCTACTCATTATGTTGTCGAATTCCGCTTGCAGCTGTCCGAGCTCGGATACTTTGGGGCGAACGACAGGTGGGACTTCGGGTTCAGCTCCTAAGAATTCGAGATCCTGCTCAGCTAATTGAATGCGAAAACTTGACCTCTGCCCCGAGAACACCTTCTCAAATTCCCGAAGCGCTCCGATTTTACTTGCAAACTCTGCTTTGCGCTTGTTGTGCCGAGCCTGATCTACGATTGGTCTCAGAGCTGGGTCAAAGCGTCGGTCAGGTACGTAAAGAAGCAAGCACCCGGCAAAGAATCGTACACAATGAGAGGAAGCCTCCGAGAACTCTTCATGATGTTCACTCGAAGCCCACGGGGTGTCAAAAGCTTGGGGATCCATGACTTCGGCGATACAGAGACCAAGATGCTGGACCCGTTCATCAAATGAAAGTCCATCATGTGCGCCCCCTCCAGATCGCTGAAGGAGTTGGTCCATATGCAATTGTGCTTTTCTGAGACTGTCACCCTGATCCTGCATGGTTAGCGCCTGCTGCACCTCAGTTTGCAATATCCTTAGAAAATGGTAAAGCTGGTCTAGGGGCTTCTTCTGAATGGCCTCCGTTGTAGCTGTAAGATGCTGGGCAATTAAGTCGATTTCAGTGCGCAGCAAGTCCAGAGATCGTAGAGGCACCTCGCTAGTACCCTTGAGTTTCTGCAGTAAAGAGACTGGTAGGATACTCCGGAATGCTCCCATTTCCACATCTTGATGACCCATAGCCGTCATGTCGTTCAGCTGTAAGAGTTTCTTCCAAGTTGTTGAGGTGCCCTCGAATTCCATTGAATGTGCCGTTGGTCTTCCAGCGAGTAGGCCTAATACAGAACGAGACCCTGGGATGCTGACGCCCTGGGCAGCGTCATATTGACAGAATGCTTCAAATTCGGCCTGGAGATAGGGCGGGACATTCAATGAGGCTGAATTCGATAGGCTGCTAAGATCATCCAGTATGTCCTGCATATCCTAATATTGCATCAGCATTTGTATCCTACCCGCAGAACGATAACATACAATTAGAGGCCCCAAATTAGGGGACAAGGTAGTCTCTATAGAAGTGTGCAAATGTACTATAGAGCTTTGCAATACTTCGAGCTCCCGAAAAGAGGCTCCCGAACTCCATTTCAAGGCATCAAAACGATCAGCAAGCTTCCCCACATGAATGCTAAACTCAAGTTCGGATAGATTCTTGGCAGTTGCTGGTCTGAACGCAGTCCATAGGCTATTCATACAAAGACCGGAACACAATTGCCAGGAAGCGTTGAAAGTATCAAGCTTTTTTCCCAGTTCGCGAGCAATGTCGCCTCCCTGACCTCCCAGGGACAAACCCTGAGCGCACAAGGATCTTCCAATTGTTTGATATGCTTGGAAAACGCCTTCGTCAAAATCTGATGACTGCCCGAGATCGAGGAGGTCTTGGAGGTAGGTCAAGACATCGCAAGAGAATGAGTGATTGTGCTGGCAATGATATCAGTACATAGTAGATGTACATGAAAACCAGAGTACCAACCTGGCGGATCCTGAGATCGTCATATATCTGGCCCTCAATGCTGCTCCGCATATAGAGACCCATGTCTTGTAAGAATCCCGCCAGAGGCTGAGTGGAGTCGTTGTAGAATCTCCCATTTCTCAGATATATCAATGATCTTTCTAGTCGAGACCATGGATGTTGGTCACTCAAGCATATCCTACAATCTACATGGTCAATATTCTGTAAATAGCCACATACTTCTACCAGTAATTCAGAGCAGGTTGCGAGCCAGGATAGATTGTTGGAACGTAACTTATAATCTTCTGCGGACAATAAAATGGGGTTGTTGAATGGATGGATTGTCTAAGCGATCGATTAAAACACGAGGTTGGGCCTTCATATTCGGCGCAACTGACCTGCATAGATCCGAAATCTGATGAGGTAAGTATCAGCTCTTTCCCCAGCTGCTCATAAGCATCATGTATGGCATGGAAGATTGACCCATCATTAGCCGATGCCATTGCGTATGTCTCCGCAATCTTCGAAAAGGCTAATAGCTTTGAGGGCGATAGACGATTTAAGCCGTTCTGGATCTGGGTCTCCCATAGGCGATAAATCTTTAGATCTGAGAATGTTAGGTGATCGAAAAAGATTGAAAGAAGTCTACTGAGCCGAGTCTCGTCCATACTGTTCCAATCGAAAGCTTGAAATAACTCGAAACGAGAAAAAGAAGATTCGCAATCAGAATATCTAAGGTTGATCAAAGGAGCCAGAATTCGAGCTGGCATGAACAGCTCGATCGACCTGTTCCGCATGGCTCGCGAGAGCTCGCCATGACGTGGATCCATTGTCATAAACAACCTGAAATCTTTGTGAGGCTTCACAAGCTGAGCACTGCCATCTGGATCGCGGTGTTCATTGACACTTAAGACGCCGTCCGGCTCTAGAAGTGAGTTCAGTCTATCAAGGACCGAAGGACTGCATAAATTGGCATTATCCAGAACTACCCATTGTCCTTGCTTCAACGCTTTGACGAGAATCCCGTCGACCCACTCGAAGCGAGCGCGGTTGTCATCCGCGGCTAGTGCTATAATTTCCTCACATTCGATTACAAAGTTATTGTATCTCGGTCCAAAACCTTCCTGAGCGACGGTTCGGACTAGTTCCAGCACGTCAAGTAGGTTAATTGCCGGACGTCGAAGCCGAGATTCAAGTTCTCCCAGATAGCTACTCGACCCATCCACGGATATGAGGTTCGTGATAAGATCCCTGCAAGTACATTCATGTAGTCTCCTGACAAACCCAACTACCGCTCGTTGAGGATCTATTTGATCGTAGCCACCTATCATGTCCAAAGTGTCCGTTTCCGCATTCAGGGAAATCTGTACAACCTCAGCACCGACCATGCTCGCAAGCTGGAGGATCATGCTGGACTTTCCAGACCCAGACATCCCAACCAACAAACAAGGCCACTGATTTTGGACGCAAAGCATTACGGATTCTGCGATCTCCAAGTTCAATCTTGATGTCTGAAAGCCCTGAGTCGGGCTTGGTTGCAGCTTCAAGTCTCTAGGCAGAACAGCGAGGCCAATCTCAAGCAGGCTTCCGCACTTCCCGTAAAAGTAGGTACGAGATTGATCGTGGGATATATATTGCTCCAATACCTTTGATACGAACGTAGCGTCTTCGATGGTTCGGAACCGTTGGAGGAACAATAATTGCTGAAAATCCGCAGGACTTGCAAGGGGCAGCAGTCCGTTGGTCGAAGTCATCAGATGAAGCCAACGAAGCACATCTCGGAGATTGATCTCCCATGGACCTCCGTGTGCTTCGAGTGTGCGATTGACCTGGAGAGCATGATTCAACGCAATGACGCTATGTAAGGTCTTCCCTCTATCATCCTTGGAAATATCTGGGTATACTTCAGATGAGATAGTCATTAGATCCTCTGCGTTGAAATTGTCAGCATAGACGACAGTGAAGCGATCTATGAAAGAAGCAGGCAGTCCTTTTCTACCACCCCCCTGATGGTGAGGGTTTTGCGCCGCGAACACAATGAAATCCGGGTGTCTTTTAAATGTCTGATTTAATTCAGAGACGTATACTTGACCTCGATGATCGAGACAAGCGTTCAATCCTTCGAGCACGCTCTGCGAAGCTAGGTTCATCTCATCTAAGAGGACCCACTCGCCTTTCTGCATCGCTCGAAGGAAAGGTGCATCGCGCCAAATAAAGTTGCCTGCCTCTTCTCCTTCAATTGGAACATCAGACCCGAAAAGATCCATCAAGTCCGTTTGGTCTGATAGATTGATACGTGTTAGGGGCATCCCAATGCTTTGAGCAAGGGCAGCTACGAGAGTCGTTTTTCCAACCCCGGGGCTGCCTTCTACCAAGATTGACTTGCTGAACTGTAAAGCACGTGCGATCTTCATAGCATTGGACAACGTGGTAGGGGCATGTAGGCTATATCTGGAATCTAACCCCGATGCAAGCGATCTCGCAAGACCAAATGGACCAATGGTGAAGCTTACGTCTGTAGAGCAAAGCCGGTAATCCTGATCGTAGAGGGAGGAAAAGTCTTGACCAAAAGCTTCGGTAAGCTTAGAGACGCATGCGCGACGTTCAAAAGATACAGCATTCTCCGATATGACCATTTTTGAGGCAGGATTCGCCCCCAAGCCGTCAATGTAGACCATCGCAGCTCCGTGGAACAGAGTAAGTCTGAGGTCTGAATGCTGGAAGTCATTTACAAATTGTACCCAAGTAAGCAGATCTCGAATTGAGATGTGCGGTGTAGCAGCATTGTATGTAGCAGAATACCAAGCTGCAAACGTGATCATGGCTTTAGCGAACCTGGACATTCGAGGACTTAGCTTGGCTTGCACGATCTCTAGCATCTCCTCTTCAGATGACGAATTGGGCACCCAGATCTCAGTGAACCGATTCCGAAGAGCGGGAGACAATTCACGCTTACCGTAATCACCTCCTGGGTTCATGGTCGCGAGGAATTGAAAGCCGGGTGTTGCTTTGATCAGGCCATCAGCTGTCCCTTTCTCCGCGAGGAAGAGAGTGCGACCAGGTTCTAAGACGCTATTCAAGCGTTCAAGCACCGAGTCATCGGCAAGAGAAATTTCATCTAGCAGGTAGTGTTGACCATTACGCATTGCATTGACAAGGCTACCATCGACCCATTCGAACAGTGAATTCACCCTCCTTTTGCTCTCCTCTACACGAATGTGCATCTGGTCAGATACGGTTGCTCTTGCATGACGCCGCAAGACTGCGTAGGTTTCCCAAAGCTCGGGAAGTTCGTGCTCGTGGTCTTCCTCGTCGACCCCGGATTCTCTCAGGGCAGCTCTGAGATCACACTTCAGCTGTGCTTCAGCGTGGGCTTTGTTTCTTATCGGGCGTTGAGCCCCAATCAGATCACCAGTCTCCATGTTTTGATGAGCGTTCACTATGTACAGCTTGGTGTTGCTCATCTCCGCAATCAGTTGGCAAATAGTTGTCTTGCCAGATCCTGTCTCCCCAACGAGTAGGACAGGTTCATTGTTCTTCAAGGCTTCAGTAACCAGGGTGTAGAGACGGCGCATCGACTTGGTCCAGACAACGCCTAGTGGTGATTCGACAGACGTGGAAAATCTGTCTCCGGTCCTAGCCACTCCATAGAGATGAGAGTCGTCTATCTTGACATTCATGACATCCTCAATGATTTTCTTTACCACAGAGCGCTCCTCTTGATTACGCACTCGCTCAGCCAGCAGTAGGAAGCCATTGATCGCTAGATGCTCCTGCAGACCTACTTCACGTGAAGCCCACCGAAATAGATCTCTGAGGGTAACAAAGCTGTTCCTCTGTTCAAAGAGCCGCTCGGTCTGACGCATCTTAGTTAGCTCCTTGTAGACCTTAACCATCTTTTTGCAGAATGATGGAGCTATCCGGCTTCTCTCGCGAAGGATCGTTTCCAACTCATCTTCTGGGATATCATCAAAGTGAAGTTCCAGAAAGCGATTCCTGAACGCGCGGGATAGGACTTTCCGGCCACCATACATTCCAGGCGGATTTTGCGTTGCGAAGAGCATGAAATCCGGGTGTGGCCTCACCATTTGCTGGGTTTCTGGTATCAGGAGCTCCCTGTTATCATCCAGTAGTCGATTAAGGGCCTCCAGCACATCGGTTGGAGCCAAATTCAATTCGTCTAGAACAACCCAGTAGCCTTCTCGAAGAGCTTGGACAAGGACACCCTCTTGATACTGGAGGCGGCCATCAGGACCCGAAACATAAGAGCCAAGATACTCTTGTAGATCGGTGTGTTCGTGGTTGTTGATCCTCACAAAGTTGTTTCCGGATATCCGGGCAAGGTAGTCAACCATGCTGGTCTTACCGGAAGAGGTCGGACCTTGGAGCAGAATAGGAAACTTGCGGGTCGATGTTGCTCGCACAAGATTCAACAAATTGCGTTCGATAAAGGGAGTAATGATGTATTGAGCTTGTGGCTCGATGGGTTGTGCGCCTCGTAAGATCCAGTAATGCTTGAACTGAATGTAGTCCCTGCTCTCTTTTGGTGGATGAGGAGTCTGGTGTAATATTGCTCCACTGTTCCTCTGCCCAGCCAAGATATGCTTGTCTATAAGCGGCTTCAAAAGCAATTCCGACTCCCTGTCCAAGGATGTCATGAAGCTCATCGAGAAGCCTTCAAAGAGAGCTCGGCGAAGTCCGTAAAAGGGAGCATTTTGTGAGACGTAGAGCAATGTTCTAGTCAAGGTGCGAAGACTAAAATGTGGTTTTTGCTTAGCGCCGTCGACGAGCTGATTAGCATCAACCAGCCTTTTGATTTCAATATACAATTGAGCAACGTCGGTAGCAGCGCGAACGTCTACATGATTTTCACCCAAGTACGCCTTCACGACTGGTACAAGATTCTCTAGATCTTTATCTGGTGCTTCAATGAATAGCTCGGTGAATCTTGACCGAAGACCCATAGGAAGGTCACGCTTGCCAATATCCGTTGCAGGATTCATAGCACCAAAGATACGAAAATCTCTATGCGCATAGATACGCTCAGCGTTTCCAGACTCTGTCAACAATATCGAGGGACGACCATCGACCGTCTGAGACAGCAGATCTGCCAAGCTCTCTAAAGTGTCTGGCGAAGCAAGGTTGATCTCATCTAGAAGCACCCATTCCCCATTTCTAGCTGCCTTGACGATATTACCCTCGATAAAAGAGAACGCGAAGCCTTTCGAGCCGCTAGCTAGGTGCTTTTGAAAGATACTAACGTCAGAAGCAAACTTGTCCCATCTGCTTTTCAGTTTCTGGACCCTAGATGCCTCCACTTTTCTCTTCTTGGATAGGGGCTCGTTGATTGATTGATCATTATTTTGCCCCGTTGGCTTGAAACGTTCATCTGTCATGCGCAGGGCTTCCTGCCATAAGGCTAGAGCACGAGCCCACCTGCCTTTCGATATCGATTTACCCAGAAGCTCAACGTAGCGCTGATTTCGCTTTGAGGTAAAAGTCAGATCTAGCAACTCATCGAAATCTTCTTTCATGGGTATGGCAAGGGCCCTCATATTGACTGGCTTGTAACCACCGAGAAGGTCGCCTACTTCGCTCTGTTGTGATAGGTTCACTACGGTCAGTTTCTGGCCCAATGCATCAGCAAGCCGCTGCACGACAGTGGTCTTGCCTGTGCCAGTCTCACCAACCAAAAGGCACGGCTCTGCCCGCTTAACCGCCACCGCAATCGATTCGAGGATTCGAATGACGTGTTTCGTGGTCGCGAAAGGGCTATACTCAAAGCGATTACTCGGCGACTTAACACCAAGGGCCATTTGTCGCTTAGGCAAAGTCGTACGACCTATACGGAATGCTGAATCAAATGCGAAGTAATCGGGTTTGCGACCCTCCAAGCAGTATTTGACACGTTCAGCAGGCATATGCAGGCCTTGAGCGATAAGATCAAGGCGGTGTGCTCTCTGCGATCCCAAAGCATAGGCTCCGAGAAAGCAATCAACAGCCTCAAGGAATATGTGGTCATTCAAGGCATCAGATATCGGTTCGTTGCCAAAGATGATGCCTGCAGATGACAGGAGGTCTTGAACTCTTCCGCACCATCTCAGAAGATCTTGAGGCCCAAAAGGTCTCGAGACGCTCGTCTTTAAGGGAGTCTTGGAAGCATTTGGGGAGTCTTGCTGTATCAGGATCTGATAAACGGCCATAAATTTAGGTATATAAGCGTGAAGGAGCGAAAACTTATTGGTGACAATTTCGGCGAGCTCGCTATCTGATGCTACCTTCAAGGGTACCTGCAACCAATGGGGTGTGCCAAGCATACCTGCTATAGGGATGACCTCTTCTCCCCGAGTATTGATGGTCGACCGTATAGTAGCGATAAGCTTAAAGCCAGCAGCAGCCTTAATGGTCTCCCCCCCATTCGGTAAAAATAGTTCACGTCGTTCCAGCAATGGTGCCAAAGTGCTGACGATCTCCGTCGGAGCTCGGTCTAGGTCTTCGATGATTAGCCATCTACCTTCAGTCACTGCTGTCGTCAAAACGCCCGGACTCCAGCTAAATGAACCTGGCGTTTTCGCATTGGTATACACGCCAACAAGTGATTTCGCGTCAGTCTGCCCATTGAGGTGAAGAGTGACCATCGAAGAACTTTTCCCAAGTTCCCTTGCAACATCTGTGATTATTGAAGTCTTCCCCGTACCGGAACAGCCAGTCACTAGTAATGGCTTCGATGAATTCACAGCCTCAGCGAACGAATGGATATTGCCTCTTGTAGTCCCTGTCATGACAAGCGATGTAGGTCCCGGATCTTTCTCATTCAGTCGGGGTACGAGAATTCCGGCAATGCAGGCTGTAGTTGCTGAAAAGTTTTCGGTTGTGAGCATTCGTTCGTTTGACCTTACTCGTCCCGGCCCGTCCACACCACGAGCTTCTTTCTTTAGCTGTAACATCTGACCGAGGTATATAAGCCTCTCCTGTTCCCATAAGCTGAAGAATGAATAATCGATGGTTTTGTCTTCCCATGGACCCAGTATCCCATCTTCCCCAATGTAAGAATTGATCATAGACAACAAAGCCGCATCGGAAGCATGAAGATATAGGCATATTAGCCTTATAGCGAGATATCTAATGTATGGCTGGACATGGTTGAGAAGCATCTGCAGCTTTGCTGGTGAAATGGCTGGTGCGAACGCTTGATTATCAAATTTCAGAAGGCGGCCTAGGGCAAGTAGAAGTGTTCTTAATGTATCCGTAGGCAATTCATGAAGTGCTGTAGCGTCTCGCGATGCCAAAGCTTCCAGTATCCCCCGTTTCCGGTTCAGCAGATATCCTGCGTATACCGAGAGATGAGGCGCCGAAGGGAGGACTATCGCCAGGGCTGCCAAGGCGAACAAGTCTTCCGACTCTGTATTTGTCAGCCATCTGCTACATATTTCCGCGAAGATTCCCTCGTGTGTTGCGAAAACGGCAATGGTGTGTGTCGGGTTGAGGGCAAGTTGTGAGAGAGTGTCTAGGTATTGTTCATTGCTCCCTTGATGCAATAAGTCGGACAACTCCTCTGGAAACTCGTGAAGATGAGAGAAATGATCCAGTAGCTGCGCTGAGCACCTCGAGACGTCCATCTTCGAGTGGCTACAATCAAATCTGCTTCGATGCCTCCACGGAAAAAAGTTTGTGATGAATATACTTTAGCCGAGGATTCGCCGCGGAGCGGAATTAGCGTCGCTGCGGGCTTGGCGTTGATATTGGCCGCAGCTCAATCCAGCGTGCCCAGCATACGGAGCATGGCAGTTTCGACGATGAACAATGATGGACCTATTCAGGATGATCCTGAAAGCTCCTTTTCTTCCAGGCTATCTCAACAAGCTTGCAACACGGCTGAAGATTCTGATGGTGATCATCACCCAGATCTCAGCCAGGACGATGCGCTTTTAGGTGACGGGAAACTTTCGTATCATTTTCTAGGTCATATATCGTTGAAATCAACTAATAATCTGTAGAATGACTTTCAAACGCAAAGCAAAGTCACCTTCAGGACTTGGGCTTCCAAACTTCCTTTCGCAGCATTCGAATCAACCGTCCCGGAGCGCCAGCCCGCATGACTTACCAAATCCACCTCTACCCACCGCTCGGAGCCGTAGGCTGCGCGAAGTTTCTTCGACTAACGATTCTGATATCGCACTCAGCTCTGGCAACGGTCATGCAAATAAGGGACTTGCTTACGGCGATAGCAAGGATAGCTCATCTCTAGACTGGTACACGGAGGGTCCCGGACGGCGTGTAGGCTATGATGATCTTACGGCAATTGACTGGATCTTCGAATATACCAAAGAGCGGCAACGTTTACGGTACCTCTATTCACAGGCAACAGGCCTCTTCGGTCACGCACAACAGATACTGGATGCCAGTCAGATCTGGATAGTATTGATCGCTACAGGGCTAGCCTCTGGGATTCTCGCTGCGGGCATAGATGTAGCCAGTGACTGGCTTGCGGATCTGAAAAATGGATATTGCCGTGATGGAAAGGGCGGAGGCAGATTTTATCTCAACAGAGGATTTTGTTGCTGGGGACACGAAGAATTGGCACAATGTCAAGATTGGAATCTTTGGAGCAGTGCGCTTCATGTGCGGTCATCGGCAGGAAAATATATTGTGGAGTATGTCTTTTACATCCTCTACTCAGTCTTTTTCGCATTCTGCGCAAGTGTTCTTGTCAAGCATTTCGCGATATATGCCAAGCACAGCGGTATCCCCGAGATCAAAACTGTACTTGGTGGTTTTGTTATCCAGCGCTTCATGAGTTTGTGGACATTGATTGTGAAGTCGCTCGGTTTGTGCCTTGCTGTAGCCTCCGGACTGTGGCTTGGAAAGGAAGGCCCCTTAGTCCATGTAGCATGCTGTTGCGCAAACCTCCTGATGAAGCTGTCACCAAGCTTAAATGATAATGAGGCCCGGAAACGCGAAGTCCTTTCTGCCGCCGCAGCGGCCGGAATCTCTGTTGCATTCGGATCGCCTATTGGGGGAGTGCTCTTCAGCCTTGAGCAGTTGTCGTACTATTTCCCAGACAAGACCATGTGGCAAAGCTTTGTCTGCGCTATGGTCGCTGCTGTGACGTTACAAGCTTTCAATCCGTTCCGTACAGGCAAGCTTGTTCTCTACCAAGTCACTTACAGCACCGGATGGCATGGCTTCGAGATGGTTCCCTTCGCGATTTTAGGAGTCCTAGGAGGCTTGCATGGTGGGCTGTTTATCAAGGTAAATATGAAAATCGCGAGATGGCGCAGAACATCGGTGTGGGCATCTTCACCCATCCTCGAAGTTCTAGCAGTCGCTGTTGTGACCGCAATCGTTAACTTTCCGAATAAGTTCATGAGGGCTCAGTCATCAGAGTTAGTTTACATGTTGTTTGCTGAATGCGCAAACCTCAAGGATGACCAATTCGGCATTTGTAAAACCGGAGCAGCCTATGCAGGTGTCATTCTACTGCTTTTGCAGGCCGCGGTGGTAGGCTTCTTACTCGCATCAGGCACATTCGGGCTGCAAATTCCCGCTGGCATCATACTCCCATCTATGGCGATAGGTGCTCTTTACGGAAGGGCTGTAGGAGTCATTGTTGAAGTCTGGCAGGGGAACCATTCCAATGCGCTGATATTTTCAGCCTGCGAACCAGATGTTCCATGCATCACACCTGGCACATACGCGATCATCGGGGCAGCTGCTGCTCTTAGCGGAGTCACCAGGATGACAGTCTCGATTGTCGTCATAATGTTCGAGCTTACAGGTGCTTTGACATACGTCCTCCCTATCATGATTGCCGTCATGGTCAGTAAATGGGTGGGCGATGCTTTCGGCAGGCGTGGTATCTACGAAAGCTGGATTCACTTCAAAGAGTACCCGTTCTTGGACAACAACGACGACACCCCTGCCCCCGATGTCCCGGTATCCCAGATTATGACTCAGACACACGATTTGTCGGTCTTGACAGCTACCGGTCATACTATTCAATCCATCCACAATATGATTGTTGCTCAACCATTTCGCGGTTTCCCCGTGGTTTCTAATGCCGCCAAGAATATCCTATTGGGCTACATATCTCGTACAGAGCTGATATACGCAATCAAGCTAGCCGCGGCCGAACCCAGAAAATTACCTCCGTCAACCGAGGTCTTCTTCTCTCATCAACCTGGGACCGACCCACACGCTACCCTAGACCTCCGCCCCTGGATGGACCAAACGCCTATCACGCTCAATGCCAAAAGCAGCCTTCAATTGACACTCAGCATGTTTTCGAAGCTTGGGCTGCGATACGTCTTGTTCTGCGATAGGGGCGTACTTCAAGGCTTGCTCACAAAGAAAGACATCTGGTATGTACTGGACAGCGCTGAGGCTGCGACACCCAAGATGGGCTCCGGTGTCCTCAGGGAGGAGCAGGGCGGAGAATCGAGGGGTCTGCTCAATCGAGATGACAACGATGGCGATGGCCTTGATAGTCCTACATATGAACGCTGAAGCATGCCGTTCTCACCAATTCCTGAGTTTAACATTGGAACGCCTCGCAAGGGGGCCTCCACCGCATCCTTCGATCCGAAAACGTTGTAGACGACAATACGAATGCCGAGTAATCCCGCCATTGAGAAATATCGCTATCAATATTCAAGGCCATAAACACCAGACAGTCTGTGGACTGACTCGCGGTGGCTCAAATCATATGGTTCACTACACCCTTAGGAACGACCCCGCCTTCCTTGCCCGCAGAAGTTCATAGAATGAATAGATGGCGGGCTTTAATCCTGACAATCGATCAGGCCTGGCTCAGCAGGTAAGTAAACGTTCGTTGTCGACGTCCGAATTGTCGACAATTCTGGCAAAGAGGTAGACAGAGGCAACATGGGAAACATTATCCTAGCTATTGTGCTCGCCGCGACGGGTTTTAGGACCGTCTTCAACGGTCAGAAAGGGCAGCTGCCGCAACTTTTTCCTTAGTGTTGATACATTTAAAGTTATGGTTGGAGAAAGCCGTCTCGGAGGACCGCGCCCTTTCCTCCATACATAAGTGCTTGGTTCTGTAAGTGTGGTGGATCTATAGCAACGTAGCCAAATCAATCCCAATTTGGGATGCTCCTTCCAAGCTGCCTCGCAATGCGGCCAACTTCGCCAAATATGCCAGATTCAAACGCACACCGGGTATATCCTCCACTTCAAACTCCCTAAACCACCTTCCCCACCACCCTCCTCTCCATCGCATCCTCCTGCGCCACCACCCAATCATCCTCCCCAATCCCATCCGCCTCCTCCCACAACCTCTCAAACTCCCCCTCCTCCCCCTCCTCCCCAACAGCCCAAATACTCTCCCTCAACCGCTTATGCCTCTCTCGATCCTCCTCAATCCGCTGCTCTACCTGCCGCTTATCCAGCCTCGAAACCCCATTCGCCTTCCCGCCCACCAACCCACCCTCCACAACTTGCACATCCCGCCCCTCCCTCTGCGTATTCGGTGAAATCGGCGAGAGCGCGGGATGTGCGCCAGGTAACGTATCCCGTTCTGCAAGCCCGGCTTCGATCTCGAGGACGGTTTCGGGGAGGAGGATTGATTTTGTCTGCAGGCCTGCGAGGACACGGCGGACGACTTTGACGTTGGCGGCGCCGGAGCCGTCGCTGGGTGCTACGGCATCGACGACGCGGAGGATGTCGCGCTGCATCATGCGTACGAAGTCAAGGTGGTTTTCGCGCTGGGACATGTCGCAGAGGTGTTCGATGAAGTACATTATGTTTGCGCGGTTGTTCATGGAATTCTGTCATTCATGCAAAATAAGCCAGTGCTTCTCTCTGCTCATAGGAGGGGGCGTACGAGGGAGATAGGCGTACTCGTTCTAATTGTTCGAGAATGCATGAGTGGAGATCTTCGTCCATGTCTTTGTATTTGAGGGCATAGTGGGCGGCCTTTTGCGAAGACGTAATGGTAGCATTGAGGTGCTGAAGCTGCGAGGTGAAGCGCATGCGAACTTCGAAGGGGTCTGCCATTGTGATGGGTTTCGTAGTTGCATCTTTTGAAGACGCCCGGTGGTGAGAAAGATACATTATCCAAGGGCAAGTTTAGCCGGGTCGCGGCCCCTGTCAATTGTGAATGAATTTATAGAGTAGAATATGTCTTATATAGTATCAAGTCTTCCTGTACTTTACATGACTATCCTCCATCAGTCGTAGAATCTAGTACACGACCTCCTGTTCCTAGTGATTCTGACATTGACTTAAGATCGCACAGATTGTATAACTACGCCAAAAGTGGGTGAACGTCGATTGCGAATGAACCGTATATTTCCATTGACATGCAGCATGCAATGGTAGAATACTGGCTATCTATCTATCGCTCTGAGCCAGAAAGCCTGCAGCTATCGAGTTGAGAGCTGCAACAAGATAAGCCAGCAGGCTGATTGCGTCCTTGTCATTTGTTTAAGAATCTGCTCATGCGCGCGGTTGCGCTTGGGGCGGTCGCTGGCGCTAGCGGCGTCTCTTTCAAGTAAGTAAAGTAGGGGGTCAACTCCCTTCAGTGTGACAGATGTCTTCAATTCAGACACAATTCGACGGCGTGCCTTTTACACTCGACGGTGACTCTAATTAACACTAAGATGGACGACAAGAATAGGACTCTGACGATTTTGGGATGTGGTGCGTATGTATTCGAGCACCCACTTGCCGTTAGAGGCTTCCAAACTGATATCACTACCTTCAAGGGACTCTTGGCACCGCCATTCTTTCGGGAATTCTGTCTTCTCCATCGAATGGAGCACCACTGTCATCACTCAGCGGTACCACCACCCCATCTGAAGAGCTTCCTCCACGTACCCCGTCCAGCTTCATTACCTGCGTGACTCGGCCACAATCGGCGAAAAGAATAAAGACTGAGCTCTCTCATCTGACTTCAGCATTGACAATACTGCGAAATGAAAATGTCAAAGGGGTTCGCGGAGCTGACGTCATTTTACTGGCTTGCAAGCCCTACAATCTGAAAGAGGTATTGCAAGAAGAAGGCATGCGGGAAGCACTGACTGGGAAGCTCCTGATCAGTATATTGGCGGGAGTGCCGGTATCGCAGATTGAAGATACGATCTACGGGGACGGCAGCAAAAAGACGCTCCCTGCTGATCCAGAGACGGACGGCCGCTGCACAATCGTCAGAGTAATGCCCAATACCGCTTCCCTGATCTGCGAATCTATGACCGTTATCGCAACCTCCAATCCTCCGCTTCCTCAACCACTCAATGCTCTCGTGACCTGGATTTTCAATCGCATTGGCCGTGTCGTACATCTTCCCCCAACCCAAATGGACGCCAGCACCGCTCTTTGTGGTTCTGGTCCCGCGTTCTTCGCTCTCGTGCTCGAAGCTATGGCCGATGGTGCGGTAGCTATGGGTTTGCCGAGGGCGGAGGCCCAGTTAATGGCTGCGCAGACGATGAGAGGGACGGCCGGGTTGGTGCTAAACGGCGAGCATCCGGCCATGGTGAGGGAGAAAGTCAGTACTCCGGGAGGATGTACTATTGGCGGACTGTTGGTACTAGAGGAGGGCAGTCTGAGGGGAACTGTGGCGAGAAGTGTGAGGGAGGCTACTGTTGTTGCTAGTCAATTAGGGAAGGGCATGCAGGGGGTTAATGGGACGAGGTTTTGAATGCGTGAGATGTCAATTTGATGATGCCAAAACGAGGTAATAATTCTCTCATCACTATACGGGAAGTAGATTCGTACAACACTGCTCTCTTTGCTGTCAATGGCACCCATCACGAATTTCCACCAGCGCTTATTTTGTATCCAATCAGAGGAATAAGCATTTTCAACTTACTCTTTCCCATTCTCCTCATGAAATATATTCACATACCCAGCTCTGACGCAGGTAAATTTATCTCAGAGCAAATCCCATCAGGTTTTGAACGTGAATTTTGGTTCCCCCTTGTTCCTCTGGTAGACTATGTACATCAAATTGTTCTTGTTGCACTGCATGTCTTCTTACAGTAGTTTAGTCTGTTAAATTAAAATCGAGGTATGGGACGTACTAGAAGTTGGGCTTACGAGTGTCATTAGAATTTAATACAATATACTAAACAGAATCGACGACAATACACAGAAAGTCAACAGGCAGATCACTACAACACTAACATCGATAAACATGCCATGGAAGAAGCTTGACCCATCGAACATCTCTCTATGTTTCTTACATCGTCGACTATTTATACCTTCATCTTTAAGATCGCTCGCGATCATCACTGCAACCAACAAGATGTTTCATCAAGCCCTCCGAGTCGACGCACGGTTCGCGTGCCTACCACCTTCCAACCCTGGATCTACCCTTCTACCATACTTTATGCCAGCTGAATCGCCTTCACATGAGGCTGCGCAAGATATATTTTCCACCTTGCCTCTGTCAACAGCCCCCATATCATCTTCACTCGAGCTTACGAAAGCTCTGCGGATATATATAATCCGACGACTAAGAACAAATCAAGTTCGGTCTCGGATCCGGAGGTTGGAAAGAGATGTTTTGCATTCAGTGCCCTGGAAGTACGACAACGATCCAATTGACGACCCATTCGAGGACCGCCGTGTCGAGGACCGCCGTGCGGCATACAAAGCTGAAGTAGCGAAGGAAGAGCAGAGGTTGGCTCCGATGAAGGATAAGGTGAAAGATAGGGCGATGGATATTGTACAGTGAGTATGGTGATGTCGCACTTGCGTAAGCGTTTCTGGAAAGTAGAAGCTGACTCGTGTGTGCCACACAGGTGGACAGTGTTTAGGGCCATTGGTAGATTTCTGCCGGCTGAATTGGAGGCATTGATTCGTGATTACTACGGGGACCTTTTATGGCTATGGCAGGGTAGAGAATATTTAAGGTACTGGGAGAGACGTCATAGAGAGGAAGAGGAAGGGATATGGGAGGGTTCGGATTATTGAAGTTGCTAGTAAGATTTAAAGATTAGTGTATCTAAGACGGTGCAGACACAGCCTTTATCAAGAATAGTCCTTTCTCAACATAAAGTTATTAGACCTTTTGTAGGACCTTTTTAAGATCCCTTATAGGTATGAGATGGGTAAGATAGTCGATATATCTCTGGTTCTAATCGGTTTAAGAGTTTTGACATCAATAATCCTCTTCCGTGAAATCCCATTGAATTCTTTGCGTGAATGAACACGTTGATATCCATAACGATTGCTTTGACAATCTAGACTAGCGGAAATGAGACATTCTACTTTATACTATCAGTTTACTTGATAAATGCGGATATATGGGACTGGAAGCGTATAGAATATTAGAGCAGCGGTCTACTCTTCATCAAGATCATCTTCTGTTACCGATGTAGATATTAGCGATTCATAATGGAGATTACCTAGTGCTTAATATAGGTAACTAGATCAAGAAATGGTGGATTCATCATAGATCTAGAAGAGTTCACCCCCTTCTGTTCCAAATTTCTCGTAGCAAAACATTCTATATTGTTAAGCTGGCTGAGGATCTGTAGATGCGACAGTTTCTAGGCCTAAGGGTATTATGGCTGGACCGGAAGGGGTGAACTCTTCTAGTTCTATGCCAAGCTTTCGCAAGCGTCTTGAATACAATACGAGCTTCTTTCTATTCGAGATCTATGCGCATTGCGACTGCACCATTCGCACACTTTTAGCACAGCTGCTTCCACATTGCCATTGAATAACCCGGTCCGGCTGAGTGCTGCCCATCATAGCTCAAAAAGAGTCTGCATCAAGTAAGCGAACCACTCTGCTTTTTTACAGCCCCAATCCACGATTCGAAGGATGGACTATAGCCAAGGGATGCCAGATTTCTGTGATGAAACTCAATATAGTAGATCTTGCGAAGACAAGATGAAAGAACCTGAACCGAGAGACAGCTACGATGAGAAGCAGGAGACATGCGAACAACAGTCCAATGTCGTTGATAATTTTGGTGCAGACCTGTTGCTTGGCATACCACAAGAAGAGACTGAAGTATAGAGAGCTGACGATTCTACGTGACCAACAGTGGCTGCAGGTACCAATCCACCGGCATTACCCCCGTCGGTAGAGGAAGCCTACCGCAAAAAATGTATCGAGCTCAGGCGCCGCACTATTGAGGTTGAGGAAAGCAATGACACCTACCGCCTTCGTAAAGCTCGCCTGCAACGTGGCATTCGCAAAATGCGCCTGGAACGAGCATATCTTCTAGAAATCCTGGGCAAACGCATGAACAAGAATAGCGACAGCGTGGACGCATACATGGATCCTCACGATGAAGATAGCGAAGGCAGTAGCGAAGCCCCACCTACGGTATGTATATTCACCATCTTGGATACTGTTCCCAGACACTCGAAACTCTGTAGCGCTAATGACCTTTATCTTGTAGCCGAACGAAAAGCCTCTTCGCTCCAAGCGCAGCCACCGTCGCCCAGTCAGCTCTCCTCCTCCTCCCCTGGGCCACCAGCAACACAGACCTCTCGCACCTTTACAATCACATCCAACCTCCGCTTTCGAGCCACCAAGAGACCCGTTTCGCGAGTCTCGATATCAGCACGTCCCGACCACCAATGGTCATTCAACCATACAACACCCACCGACCCCCTCCCCCCTCCCAACCAATTCCATCAGCCCAGTTGCTGCTCAAACCTTACGCCAGGCTCCTGTACCCCCACCCACCGCATTCCAAGAATTCTTCCATCGGCACATTCTTCCGCAACGAGATCGTTATCAATATCGCAACGAAGACGACGCTGTCGATATCGCAAGACAAGTGTGGGAGAACGCGGCGCCGATCAGACGCGAATTCGAAGACATGTATGAGCAGAATATAGCAAGGTACAGCAATGATCTGCATCAGTTTAACCTGATGAAGGAGGCTCTCTTGTATGGGCATAGACATACGCCAACGGGACCATCGATAATGAGAGGGGGTGGTGAAGATGACGATGATGACGAGGACCACGAGGACAAGATGGATGTGAAGAGTGAATTACCGCCACCACCGCCGTCAAGGGATGGGGGCGCAGGTGGGTTCACTAGTATCAATGGGTGAATATAATGACAGCTGTGGCTGTCATTAAGATCGGTGGAATAAGGGTATCATGGGTATGGGCGTTTACTGGCGACTACAACAGTACGGACACATGGGGGAGGGGGTTGAGAGTCTGTTCCGGCAATTCTCAAAACCGCCACTGAGCGCTTATGGATTGGTAAGCACTGCTGGCGTTTATGGGGTGGAGAACGTACGGGCTGGAATGCGGAAGGCTATTGTCTTATTAAAATTTGTAGGACGCGGACAGCAGCCTCTGCTCTCCGCTGCTCCGCCATTTGATGGGAGTGCATCCCCTATAGACTATCTTACAATGAGAAATTTGCACTGCATGGATTCCTCTGCTATGATGACATGAGGGATTTTTGAATCCTGATTTGATTCGTGTTGGTGTACTATGGATGAATCTATAATTTAATAAGGTAGGTTAACGTAAGGTTTTCTATCGGGAGTACTATCTTCACGGTTCGTGTCCTGAGCTCAAAATACGGGGCTGATGCGTCTCTTGCCATGCTACAGTGAGATGCCTACTCGGGTTGCTACATATCACATGGGATAAAATGGAATTTGAGAGTTGACCATCTGGCTCGAAGATAGAATAGGCACTTCAAATCGACCATTGAGGAGTTCAGCCCACTTACAACATATACTCTAGGAGGAAGAGTATATACACCCGGCGTGAAAGTACTACAGTATCAGTCATAGACTAGATAAAGCCCGGGAATTTCACTGCTATGCTTGCTCACAAGCTGGATTTATCATTTAGTGCTCCACCATCTTATTAATATGCAGGATGAAAAAAGGGCCAACAATGCTCTTATGTGCACGTCTCATTGAATGACCGCTATGTGAACTGCTTCGAAAGGTAGTTTATTGCGATTTGGAGTTTGTAGAGTAGATGGGAGGGTTTGGGTGGTAGGGATAGTGTTGGGAGGGTGTTTTATGTTGTATAGGGAGTAGGATATGTGGTTGGGGGTATGTGGGAATAGATATGTACGTATGTAGATAGACGATGGTTTGTGGTGGGATGGTGGGAGGGTGGGGGATACTGATTTGAGATTCTTTGAGTTCTTGAAGAATGAGAGGAGAGGTGTATGCTGCGGGGATAGCAGTATTGGTAGTGCCTGGGTTTTTCTGATCGATAGAAGCCCGCTCATTGATCCCTAAGTACAATGGCTCGAGATAGTTGGTAAGAAGTATAGGAGTAGATGATATGTGTGAAGTTGGTATTGAGGATCGATACAGCTTCTAATTTGATGCGGTATCATGCCATATGAATGTTTACTTATAGAACATATCCCATATCAGCATACTCATCCAAGCCTTAAACCCGACAGCCCGCTGACAACCTCATCCAACCCCTCCTTATCGTTGCCGTTTAGGTCCTCCTTCGTGAAGAGAGTCTCGGCTGCGTTCAGCAGCTTCCGTACTTGACCCTGATACCTTTTCCGAGAACCACGAGGCGATTGAGCAAGGAGCTCGACTGCTAGTTGGGCTACCGCTATTGATAGTTCGAGACGGGGGCTTTGTGTTGTGGGGCTTAGGAATTCTTCGGCTAGAGTGATGATGGCCATCCAATCCTGTCTTGGCTCGCCCAAGAACTGTGATTCAGCGATCACGAGAAGGATGCGAACGATTTCGATGCCGAGTGCGGGGTTAGCGGATGGTTGCTGTAGGGTTGTGCTGAGGTCTCTGGCTAATGGAAGCCAGCCTCCCTCTTGTAGGAATGCCTCGACTCCTTCGGTACACTGGGTAATGCCCTAAGTAGGGTCTCTGAGTCAGCATTGTCAATCCACAGAATGTATTCGATCAGGTACAACATAATGTACGAGAGGTGAATGGTTTTGCAACGGGGCAGCTTCCCAAATCTTTGCACTAGGGAGGGAACAAACGATCTACTGAGACATACCTCTAGTGCGACTAGAACAGGGTAGCGGAAGTCTTGTTCACCATTATACTGGTAAAGAGCAAGGAGAGCGTCCATCACGCCGGCTGCTTCTCTACGAAGTGCATCGTTGTCTTCGTCGCGGAGCCAGAGAGACAAAGTCCGAAGCTGCGAAAGGGTCAATCGATCGGCGAACATGCCACTGGACGTGTCCCAAGCAATAGGGAGTGGGGAAGACTGGTCGATGGAGGAGCGGGCTGCGGAATGGAGGCCAGCGGCTCCGGCCGTGGAAGAATCGTACCGGTCGCGCAGATATTCGATGGTCAACGACATCGTTTCTGAGATGTTGGTTCGAAGTTTCAGAAGGAGGTCTACGGGCAGAGGGCCTGAGATGCTGTCGTCACTCGACATCATCTCAAGCCTTTGGATTAGGAAGCCAATGAACGCGGATACGATGTCGTAGGCTCTACTTAAACGCTCAGATATTGCCAGAAAATCGTCGGAGTGAAGCTTTTCGTGCAGAGAAGGAATCGTCGACCGGATATCGATTATTAGCATAGTGATGAAGAGGTAAATCTCTGGCTTCTGATCTAGATCGCTGCCGTGGCCTCGAGAATTGAAGATGACCTCAGAACCCTCGGGCGTTGTGGCCAGCGTGTGAAAGATCTCCATGATTGGTGTTCTTGTCTCTTGTGGGCAAGAGCGAAGAAGCGCCATGAGTTGAGGGACCTATAGTACTCCAAATTTAGCATATCTCACTGTCGACGCATGGAATAAAGCAATAGAATAGCTTGCGAAGGAGGATAGGTTGGCTGCAACAGTCATGCTCTTGACATGTATCATGATTCAGGAGCAGTGGCAATGGAGATTTGGCAAAATACAACAGCATGCTCCCCAGCTTAGACCTCGGAATTTGCCTTACCTGACTGACAAACTTCTTGTCTGTATTGGGAGACTGCAACAGAGTCATGAAGGCGTACATGACAGCCACCGCCAGCCCAGACATACCGTGGGCTTCCTCTTTCGTTCTTTTATCATTTGCTCGAGCTTTGAGTAATCGATCCAGAAATTTAGCGGGTATGGCGCCCCAACATCGTTGTATGAGTGAGAATCTTTCACCCTCGTCCATAGTGTTCTCATGGCTCAACTCTTGTTCAAGAACGGGTTTGAGTAGGGCTAGACCCACAAAACGGGAGGTATCGTCGTTCTTTCCCAGCAGAGTCAATGCTGCTTCGAGGCCTTTAGGACTCTGCTTAGCTTTCGTGGAGGGTCTCGAGTCCTTTGGCGCGTGGCGTTCCTCCGACACTTCAGCCATGTTGTTTGTTAGAATATGCTCTGAATTGACCGTCCCAGTGGTCATCGTTCTTGCTGAGCAGGCGGAGGGGGTTGAGCGTCTGCCTCAGGATCATGATCGGTGAACCAATTCCAGACGACTGTTGCTTTTTCGTTGAATTCGTCCCACTCCCGGTAGATGTGCCAGGAACTTAAAGCGATGGCGGCGATATGAATAATGTTAGCCTCTTGTCTTGAGAGATAGATCTCCATATTAGTGGGATGCAATTGTGGTACCATGTTGCAGGGGACAACAGTTAATATTGCTGCGGAACATTCCGCTTATTCTACCTCGCGCTAAATTATCATAAAACTACGAGTCTTGCCAAACCATCGTCTCTGTATTGGCCCCTGGTCATTCATACACTATGTCCTCAGTCTCTACCAATTTCACCAGGTGCTGTGCGCGGTCGTTTCGCAGTTCCCCGAGAACAAGCTCTTCTCCCCCTATAGCATGCACACAGTACCAAAGGAGACCGCCATCGCGGCGATGGGAGTCCACAGCAGCTGCATCAAACCCTAAAATATCTACCATTGTCGACCAGATAAGCCAATTAACTCTGCTGGAGACTGCAGATCTGGTCTCTACTCTTAAGGTTAGTCCTCTTGCTGAACCAAAGATAGTCCTTGAACTCCTCCACTCAATTTATGCTCTATATCACGAGCCCTGTTGCTGAATCATTTGTTCACCAGTCTCGACTCAACATACCCGACATGCCAATGGGCGGCTTTGCCGGCGGTGGTGCGGCCCCAGCAGCACCTGCGCCTGTCGAAGAGGAGGAAGCCGCCCCAGCAGCGCAAGAGAAGACGCTATTCGCCTTAACCCTCAAATCGTTCGACGCAGGCGCCAAGCCAAAGATTATAAAAGAGATCAAAAGTATGCTGGGTCTGAGTTTGGTGGATAGCAAGAAGTTTGTGGAAAGTGCGCCGAAGCAGATGAAGGACAGCGTGTCGAAGGACGAGTCGGCAAAGATTATCGAGACGATGAAAGGGCTGGGCGCTGTGGTCACCATGGACTAACAGTCTTACATTCGGTTGAGGTGATGGGAATCAGTTTAAGAGTAGGTCATTGTATGGAGTCCGCCGTGTACAGATATTGGCCGGAGCTGGAAAATTCGAGAGGTGCTCCACAATAATCCTTCCACATGTACAGCATTAGCATATGAGGCTACCTCATCCTAGTAGACGTAAATGCCGAGCTTCACTATTGAGTGTGGTTGTACACTTCTCTTTTGCTCTTCTGTCCTCCGATTACTCGTTTTTGCGTGCGGCCAGTTCTTTCTACCTTTCCTGGAAGCTATCATCATGAAACCGTCGCAGGTCATCTGATTGCATGTTACACTGAAGAGTCGCGATTTTGTTTTGATTCGTTATCCCCATGCGGCATCCTTATATGGCTTATTACTATCGGCTGGCATCTAATCTACGGTGCCTCTCTTTTGCGCTCGGCAACTTTTTACTGTGGCAAATACTCCATACGGCTCTCAACCTCGAGAACATTAAGCCGAAAACTGACAGCGACAGAGAATCTTACTGGGCTCAACCAATAGCCAAAATTTTGGTGTGAATGGGAATATGATATTTGGTTTTCCAGCAGAACAACTAGCACCCCTACAGCCACAACAAGAAGTCTTCGAGCATCCTGATCCTTATCATATTATCTTGTGATCCTACCTGATGACTCAACCTGATATCCTTGGTTCTTGGAAGAGTACGGTGGGTATTTGCTTGTTACCCCCTATTACATGGAAAAAGTGATAGCTCGTCATGAGACTGTTTAGTTCGCAGGACGTATTGCAGATACATCCAGAAGAGACTCAGTCATTCCACTACGCGCTGTCTGACGGCACAACAGCACAGCATCAGTACTACTTTCGTTCGACCTCTTCCGATCCCTTATAAAATTCCGGGAGCGGTAGCCCTCGCTGGCATGTGGCAGTTGCCAGTTTCACTATCTTATTCTCCTTGCCGCTACCACAATCATACTATCCCCATCTTACTCACCAACACCGCCTCCCCAGCCTACAACTACCTGCTTTAGCGCCAACGCCAATCTCCATGCTGCTCTGGTCACCATAGCCTCCAACAAGAAAGCAGTCACCAGCCACGGATCGAACTAGATCGCCAGCTTCCAGACACCCATGGCAGAACTGGAATTCGTGGCTCATCGCGAAAGCAGACCAGTATCACCCACATACGATGGACCATCACAACATCGAACTGATATCTCTCAAATCACGAATAATCAAAATCGCAGAAGTCAGACATCCATCAAACACCAAAGCATGGCTACATCCAGTCACAAAACGCCCAACGCTAGCCAGAAGTACACATCAATAGCCATCCTTCCACAATCCTTTACGAAAACCGGTCCCATCAACCCGTCAAGGGCTATCCACCTCACCCCACAAAACCCACCCCCCTCCTCCTTCGACCCCTACCACCTCTGCACCTCCTCCACCCTACCCATAACCGCCTCCTCCACCCTACCCATAACCGCCTCCCCCTCTTCTTCCTCCCCCTCCTAACGGGCAAAGACAACAACATCCAGCAATCCTACCCCAACGAACTTGGACTCCAGCACCTCGATCGCGGCGGGGAGTCAGGGGAGGAATGGTGAGGGGAGGAATGATGAGGGGAGGAATGATGAGGGGAGGAATGATGAGGGGAGGAATGATGAGGGGAGGAATGATGATGAAGTGATGGATAAGGTTATGGCGCCGGATAGCTGTGGGGTGGCGGTTTGGGATGGGGATGGGGATGGGGATTGGATGGGGTGAGGAAGGGGAGGCGGGAGGGGGTATTGTCGTGGGGTTATTAGGATAGTTGGGTTTGTAGGGGCATTCTTGGGTGGGTTGTTAGTTTAGGTTCGGTAGCGGTCGTTTAGGCAAATCGCTCTTGTTACATACATGAAGCGTGTTGAGAGCTGAATCTCCTTCTGTGAGCTTCGCCCCCAAATCACCCTCCACATCCCCGTCGTCGAGGATCCCGAACAGCCTCTTTCATAGCCTATAGCTGGGTATGCTTTCACCCAGCACTCGACTTGTAGGGATAGAACACTAAATCTGAATAGCAACTTGATTTCCAATTAATCGACGACCTCGGTATCGCCATCCCCCTCTCGCGAAATGTGAACAAGGAGTAAGGTATATACCGCCATACGCCGACTCGACATGGTGACAATCCTCAGCAGCTTCGGTCGAGACATGGTGTCTCCACTGACATGATGACATATGGGCCGCCGCCTCCGCCCTCGAAACGCTCTGTAAACCTGATTTCGCGGCGTCAGAACGACCGGATAGGACATCGTGTCTGCGAGAGCTTAATAGAGAAGATCCTTCCTCCTAGCTATAGCCTCCTCCTACACAGAAGGGCCAGAAGGGCTGCGAGTGTTTGTATTGCGGGGATCCGCGCATGGCTGGCCTCCATTGTGGGATTCAGCTGTGAAATTGGTAAATTCTTTGCTGCTTCATGCTCAATGGTCATATAATGTGTCAGTATATAACAAGTGATACCCTATTCTATTTAAGAGCAACAATACGAGCTTGGAGGGACGGCATATGGAGTTCATCCGCTACGATATGGGTAATGAAACTGTAGCGAATTTGTTGGTCTCGGATGAAATGCCTATCACATGAGATCGTAGACTATGAATGTTGAGATGAAAAATAGGTGACGGTTTCGAAGCCGGCTTTGGGTGGAGGCGCCTCTTCTGAATGCTACCTGTTGCATCTGATGCTGCTTACAGATGCCGGAATGATGCTCGGAACGGTATATAGGAAGGTAACGCCAACCGCTGGAATGCACCATAGGCGTTTTCGGGATCTATGTTGTACGTACACACTGTCAAAGGAGCCCACTCACAAAACTCCCAATCCCCAAAACATTTACAAGACATGACTTCGTAATCTAAGCATCCGTTATGCATCCATGACTCGCGTCAGTGACAAGGCTTCCCAACTGCGTCAGTATATTGATTTCAACATCAGAGAAAATCCGTATTGTAACATACCTAGCATACTTCTTCAACGTCCCCTTCTCATACTTCGGCCCCGGCTGCCTCCACTCCGCCCTCCTCCTCTCAACCTCCTCCCTATCAACCAACAAATCCAGCCTTTTCGTCTCGGCATCAATAACCACCTCATCACCATCCCTCACCAACGCAATCGGTCCCCCCTCTTGCGCCTCAGGCACAATATGTCCAATCAGGAACCCATGGCTTCCACCGCTGAATCTACCATCGGTCAGCAGCGCGACATCCTTCCCCAACCCAGCGCCCATGATGGCAGAGCTAGGTTTTAGCATCTCGGGCATGCCGGGACCGCCTTTGGGACCTTCGTAGCGGATCACGACGACGGTCTTTTCCCCTTTCTTGATTGATCCTTGTTCGAGGGCGTAGACCATGTCGTCTTCGGATTCGAAGACTTTGGCTTTGCCCGCGAAGCGCATGCCTTCTTTGCCGGTAATTTTGCCTACGCAGCCGCCTGGTGCGAGACTGCCGCGGAGGATTTGGATATGACCTGTTTCTTTGATGGGGTTTGAGAAGGGTCGAATGATGCTTTGGTCGGAGGGGAAATCCGGAGCGGTTTCTAGGTTCTTAGCCAGCGTTTGGCCTGTGACTGTCATGCCGTTTCCTGTAATGACGCCTTCTTTGAGGAGGAATTTGAGAAGTGCAGGCGTTCCCCCGATGTTGTGCAGGTCTGCCATTACGTATCTCCCCGAGGGTTTAAGATCTGCAAGGAAAGGTGTGCGGTCGCTAACGCTTTGGAAGTCGTCGATTGTGAGATTGATGCCAACGGAGTGGGCGATGGCTATGAGATGGAGAACAGCATTCGTGGAGCCGCCGGTGATGTTGACAACAACCATGGCATTCTCGAAAGCTTCTCGTGTGAGTATATCCGAAGGCCGTATGTCTTCAGAAAGCAGCTTCTTGATCGCGCCGCCAGCGGCTAGGCATTCCACTTGCTTCGCTTTGGACTCAGCAGGGTTCGACGAAGAGCCCGGTAAAGTCATTCCCATAACCTCGATGGCCGTAGCCATTGTGTTGGCCGTGTACATACCTCCACAGGCGCCTCCACCAGGGCATGCATGTCGTATGATGTCGAATCTTTGCTCCTCATTGATCTCCCCAGTAATAAACTGCCCATACGCCTGGAACGCAGACACAATATCGATATCAGCATTACCCTGCGTCACCGCACAGCCCGGCTTGATCGTTCCCCCATAAACCATCAGACTCGGCCTATTCACCCTCCCCATCGCCATGATCACCCCAGGCATATTCTTGTCACACCCGGGTATCGAAATATTCGCATCGTACCACTGCCCACCCATCACCGTCTCGATAGAATCCGCAATCAGGTCCCGCGATTGTAACGAATACCTCATCCCCTTGGTACCCATCGAAATGGCATCGCTAACCCCTATAGTGTTGAATTGGTATCCTATCAGTCCTTGGCGTTCGACGCCCTCTTTCACTCTGTTGTTGAGATCCAAGAGGTGCATGTTGCAGGGATTACCGGAGTACCAGACGGATGAGATGCCGACCTGCGCTTTTGACATGTCAGAGGGTTCCAGGCCGGTTGCGTAGAGCATGGCTTGCGATGCGCCTTGTGACTTCGGTTGCGTGACATGTTGGCTCACTTTGTTCAGCTGAGGGGATGAAGAGTCGGCTTTTCGTTTGGCGGTGGTTGAGAAATTGTGTCTGTTGGTAGCAGCAAATTTGAGGAAATCTGAGATTTCCCGAAGCCCGCGGGCTCGGAGGGTTGTGGGAAGCATTGGATACGCCAATTGGTATTCTACATCACGGTAACTGGAAAAGCCCCCACAGTTGGAAGTTAGACACCAACAGAAAACGAGTGAGAGGCCCTGGTGTATGATCTTGTTGCAGAGACGCTCCCAACAGTGGCCTCCGGAAACAGGAGCGGGCAGATTCCGCACAGTGACTCTCAGCAACAGCAATCATCGCGGTCGCTTTTCGCCATTGCAATAGATGTTCTAGCTCGTGTAGAGAATGATTTGGGATTTGTGATACACATCCTCATCTTACAAATACTTACGGGGATACTCGATGTCTCTCCCATTGAAGTTGGTGAAGTGTAAGTCCCTGCTAGAACTAGTTCTATAGATACAATCTTCCCTCCATGGTAAAGGCTTTTATAGGAAAAGTATAGTCTTCCGTCGATATCAACTCGCGTATAGAACGCCAATTGAATGGCCGGCCCCTGAACTCCAATCCGCCAACTTTGGTGTCCGAATATAGACAGGTTGTGGTACATCCCAGCCGTTACAAATGGTATCGTGAATTCGAAAATGTGATCAATCGTCGTCAAAGTCATCTTCCTCACGTTTCAGGCCGCCATCGACCATGATCCCTCGAGCCACCCACTCTGTCTTTTGGACCTTCTCCAAGCTCCAGCGGCTCCTCGTCCTGGCGATCAGTCCTTCGACCACTTCTCTTCCCCCATTTAGCTTTTCTCCCTTAATGGGGTCCCACTCTCCTTCATCATCAGCCCATTTCACCCATTGCCATTCGCACCTTGCAATACGATGGCTCGTCGGGCTCTTCCTTCTGGCTCCTGGCACAGGGTCGAAAGGTAATCTACCTTCCATCAAAGCATATAGCAAGACTCCAAGCGCCCATGAATCAGTTGAACGACCGTCATAATCTTGACCCATCAGTACTTCCGGAGCGGCGTAGTCTTCACTGCCACATCTCGTTTGAAGCATTGGGGATTCGGGGGGTCTGGGGATATTACGCCCAAGACCAAGGTCTGTAAGGGTCACTACCGGATGTGGATATGCTTGCCAGTCGCCGATTGTATGAAATGCTGCTATGGGGAGATTAACCAGGACGTCTTGAGTCACGTTAGTAGAGGTTATGACAGTCTGCACAGCTTCAAGTCACAGTGCTTACTTTCAAGCTTAATGTCGCGGTGCACCATGTACTGCCCATGCAGATAGCGCACAGCCGATACCAATTCGGCAAACATTCGGCGTGTGAGACTCGGTGTCAATATACTGAGATCGGAATTGGCTAATTCAAAAAGGTCCCCTCCTGCACAATAATTGAGCACTAGATATGTTTGCCTTTCACCCTCATTGACAGCTTTCAATTGCACCAATGAGGGATGACATATGGACTTCATCAACTCCATCTCACGCCTGATTGATGTTTTTATTTTTTCCTCATCCGCGCCACCAGTGGGACCTTTCTGGCATATCTTCACGGCAACCAGACTTCTCGAATGGACCCGTTCTTCAAAATTAGATTGATCGACTAGCTCGCCTGTTCTACTCGATGACTCGCTTGTGGCTAACATCACCCTGCTGAATGTCCCTTTTCCAAGGTGTCGTAGTGCCCTCCACTTCCTGAGTTTACCACCTCGCACCATGCACGCCTCGTAAACGAGTGGTACCGCGTCTTTCAATGCACCAGGCGTTGTTGGTATACTTTCGAACTCATCGTTATCTCTTCCTTGATTACTATCGGGCGGCGTTGGTGGTTTCGGTATAGAGATTGCTAGACCTCGCTGCACAGCCAAGTACTGCTCACGATGCATATGATCGTCATCTGGCGGAGAATAAGGTATTTGCCCAATTGAAGAAGCGCCAGATGTCGAGACGACGATGTTGCGCGACCGAGGTATCTGTATAGCTTCCGGAACATATTCGCTCAGACTCCGGTTCCTTGCATGAGCGGCGGCATTCGCATTGTATATCTGCTCAAGGCTATCTGGTATCCTCCTCTTTTTTGGAGATGCCCGCACAAAATGTATAGGTTCTGGCAGCGAGTCCCTGGTTTGGCCCGCTACAGTATTCTCCGAGTCAATGTCGCTTTCGATTGATGTTCTCCCAAATTCTGGCATGCCCCAGGCCGATATGGGAGAAGGTAGCGGCGTCATGTCGACCAATGGGCCAACCCCTGGTGAAGATAAGGCGGACGCAGGAGAGAGCGAGTCAGATCTGCGCGCTCTTGAATCCAGGACTGAACGAATACTTGAACTGCGAACAGGAAGGCCGGCATTGAAGACGGTCTGCTGTGGAGTTTCCATAGCAGAGATCGCATCCGCTGAGGTCGCCGTATTGGCTGGCCGGAGTTGCTCCTCTAGCTGGGCAGTCTGTAATCGAAGACCTGCGCTCACTGGTGTCGGAGCGAGGGGTGATGCTATCGTCGGATACGCCTTTGAAGCAGCGATGTCAAGAGGGTGGAGGGAGGCATCGTACTGGAACGACGGTGTCCTTTTGAGACTTTGGGTTCGATCAAAGGAGGGGGAACTTGTTGTCGAATTATAATCTCCAATTTCATCATGGTGGTGATGGGGAGACTGAATCGATTTGGTCGACGACATGAAGACCACAGAATACCTCGAGGCTCTGGTAGTGAAGCAGGTCAATGTCCATCCAACTATGCAGAGGCTGCACAATGGCTGCGCAGAAGACTAGCAGAGGTGCTGCGGCGCGTATTCACTCCTTCGAAGCCAGCGCTAAGGTATCATGCGGGTTTCACAATAATTCAGACACCTGCTAGTGCTGGGTGACTAGGTGATTGGGCGTGGGGGGTTGTCCTCCATTAAAGTGCGTCATGTTAGTGTCATATCCCTAAGAGCCTGCTAAGAACTTTGAAGAATAGTCTACGTTGATGCATACGTACACCCAAGGACCCACAACGTTCCATCTTGCAAATGTAGAGGATTTCGGTGTTGTCTGCAGCATCGATGCTTCTTACTATTTAAGAAGGGTGAACATTCTTACCAAGTCTGGACAACATGACCCGTTGCATGCATGTCTGGTCTTGTGTAGGTCGTGGCTGTACGTTTCCCATAATCTTCTACTCCAATTGGCCTCTTCCACTGCAACGTGATGCTTCCCTTATCTTCTTTCAGCGGTGATGGTAACTTGGGGACAACATTCTACCAATACTTAGACGAAGCGACGCCAGCTAAGAACTGGGCAGCAATCGGCCGAGTATTAGTGGACGCACACAATTGGGCAGGCAACACTGCTGCTATTAATACGCGATTCGCACTAAACATCAGCTCTGCTGCGATGCAGTTCGCTAAGAATAAGAGAGCCTCGGAGACTTCAGGTATCATGTACTAGCTTCGGTCACAATCAAGCGGGATCTGAGGCAAGGCAGCCGCTACACTCTGTTAGTGTGCCATAGATTGATGGGTCCATCAATGACATCCACAATCAACGAGCCAACACTGGTATCGTATATTGTTCCTTGAACTCGGTCAAGAAGATGCCATTGGCTTTGCAACATGTTCGCGAAGGAGCTGGACGAGGATCCAGATATGGCTGCTGCGGTCGAACAGCCTGTTTGGGTCTGTGTATCCTCGACATAGAGATCGACGTGGGCGGCGGCTTCTCTAACACTTGACGCGCGCGCATAAAGGACAACTCGAGGATCATCACCTTACCTGCCGTATTTGCAGATCGCAATATATTCTAGAAGCTTGGACCTATCTCCGGCCATTCGGGGATGCGAATGATGGTGACACCGCCTCCCGATCCCGAACAAATCACAATGAAAACCGACGAAGTATGACAAGGATCTCCAAGGCACGGAGGATCTCAAGGACTGCAACCTATCCTCCGGGTCAATAGCAACCCCTTTCTTTTGCTGGGGTCTTTGAAGTATCTTCAAAGGACCATACCTTACCCCACGTGATGCTTATCTCGACCTTCTCGATGGAACGGCTGTTACATAAAGGTCAAGCTCACGGGCCGATCGATCAGCACATGCATGCTCTCCTTCAGGTGGTGTAAAATGTTCCGTGGGCTAGATTACTTGTCTAGTCGTGCCGTTCCGTCTATTTGAAGAAGGGGATATGTAGGTACAGCATTACTGATGTGATGCTGGAATGATGTTGACTGGAGAGGATATTTCATTAGGCTACGATGGAGGTGTGAAAAGCTAACAACTTTAGGAATCGGACCACACCCTTGGTCTTCACGGAATACACAAAAAGTAGGTGCCTGTTGTCACATCATAAGGGTTGCCAACATAAAATAGCAGAGAGTTCCCCGCAACCTTCGGCAACCCTAGGTGCGTTCGACACCTAAGACCGAGCTGAAGAACGAGTCTAGCCTCACACCGCGGTTTGCTTGGCATGGAACATGCCTCACTTGTGGAAAATGTGCGCGAAATCAGTCCTCGAGCAATCAAGAACGTTGTGCTTTGTATCGCTTTCCTTGTGCTTGCTGCCACTGCAGTTGCTCTTCGGATTTGGGCCAGAAGAATCAAGAGCTCCTTATCCTGTTTCAATGATCATGCCATTCTGGCGGCCCTGGTACGAGACAATCGTTGCGAAAGACGAGTCCTCAGCGCTAATCCTCACGTCTGGGAAGCTTTTCGAGATTGGTGATACCGTAACTATACTAAGCTGTCAGTGTTATCGCCGGCACCTATTACGCCACCAAAGTCGCTGATCTATGGTACCAGCTATCGTCATGGGAAAGGTTGGCTACCACATGATAAGCTTGGCTTCTGCTCAAGACTTATCGCTGAACAAGGTACATGACTCCAAATCCCCATTCTCGGCTCCCAGTGACCGTTGCAGACTCTCATCGCAGCAGAAGTCCTTCGCAACTCGACCAATTCCTGCGTCAAGCTATCCGTTCTGCATCTCTATCTTGTCATTTTCCGCAGTCGTAAAAGATTTCGCTACGTGGTCTACACTGTTATGGCCCTAGTAATGGCCTACTGGTTTGGCAGCATCATTCGAATTTGTTTCCTATGCGAACCAATCACATATTTATGGGACAAGAAAACGGCCAACGGCACATGCTTAAATATCATTGCAGCTTACTTGAGCATATCTGCAATCAATCTGATCTTGGATATCATCGTGGTTGCTCTTCCCATGCCCTTATTATGGACCCTTCAGATGCCAAAGCCGAAGAAATTAGCTATTTCAGTGGTGTTTGGCATGGGTATCATGTGAGGCTAGCCTCCCCATTCTCAAGGCCTCTCAAATCTGACTTTGTCGTGGAATCAAAGGATTTGCATTGTTTCAGCATTTCGTATTTACGCTACCACACGCCTTGACTTTACCGACATCTCTTACAGCATGGTCAGCGCCAATATCTGGAGCAGCCTCGAGCCCTGTCTCGGTATTGTCACTGCCTGCCTCCCCGTTCTCCAACCGGCATTGGTTAAGACTTTTGGTATAAGCGTCTTCAAATGGTCTCATCGCTCCGCCTTGACGACAAGCTCCGCCAAGACGACCACGAGTCCCTGGTCTTGGGGACCTACTAGACTTAATGAAGTGGGAAATGCTAAATTGCAGTGGCCGCGTTTCTCCATGCAAACCAAATCATCGGCCACTGCAAATACGTGGCCTCAATGGCACCATAAAGCCAAGTCCTGCGCTTCGGCATACACCTTCCCCGGCCGTGGGGAGAGAAAAGTGGTAAGGTTCAGAGATGTGGAGTGGGGTGATTATTTCCCACGGCGTGTGAATACTGTTCCTATGAGAAATTTCCACTGTCCTGGGGCTCAGAGCTATAGCGCGGTGGCAACTGAACTTTACGACTTAGAAGAGAGAGAGGGTGGGATTTCTCCTTGCAACACTGGCCATATGGGATATGGCGAGTCACACAGCAGGGAGGAGCTAGGTGACTCCTCCCAGTACTGGGATTAAGTATTGGATGCTGATTGGTGGGAGTATTGGTATTGGTTATATGGTGTTATCAGCCGGACCCGGTAGGCATGATGGATGATATATGACTTGAGGTATTTGGATGTCATAATTCTTGGCTTTTCGGAACATCATCGTCGACTTGTTATTGTTCATTGAGGACGTGCGTTGGTTTTCCTCTGATTTTCAAATCGTCGTATCTCTACATTCTTTAAGATGTCGCTTTTCTCACCATTATTGCTAGTAGAGAAGGAAGGTACAATAGACACTACTTAGTGCACTTCATGCTTACTCTTTGAGCAATCGGATGAATTCACATTTGGAAGTACATTCGATACGTACACCTGGTTTCACCGTCTAAAGTCATTCCTCATGGCGACTAAGGTGACAGACTTCTGTGGATTGATACACCTTCGCGCAAGTCAAGTGGACCATCAAGTCGTTCAGACAGAGTCGTACTCTTTACCTACTCACCAAGTCGGCTATTTCTGGGTTCGGTAGTAGGCAATTTGATTGTACCATTGGTTAATCTGAGATCGGATAGACCGAGTCGGAAGACGAATTGCAAGTTGTACCTCTTGAGGTCGTACGAAGAAGAGTTGCGCTGCACTCTGATTTGCATTGGTGGTACTTTGCTGTGATAGTGAAGGATTCTTCAGGAGGTTTTGAGCGCACTATACTCATAAGAGATTGATGAATCATGCGGTATTCTGCGGTGTCGTCTAGTGAAGCTCTCGGACAACAATCTAGTATAAGCATGTGAGTACTCGTATGCTGATCAGAGGTAGCGGGAATCGAACGTATAGGGGGTTTACTAACCGCACCATATGAAAAAATCCTTGCTAGAACGATGATGATCTTACGAGTCGGCAAGAAAAAAGTAAGCAAATTCATTGTTCCACAGATAGATTTTGTCGTATATGTCGTATATATATTCAGATTATGGTACTATTACAAATGAAACCCATCAGCGCCACACACACATACAGACCTTTCAAATCTTTCCAAAATGCTCCGGATGCTTCTTCCTAAACTCCATCGCCGCAACAACAACACCAACCGTAACCCCAATCGCCACAAAAGCACTGACGCCCAACTTCACCTTCGTACTCCTCCACCAAGAACGCTGCTGCACCCCTTCATATTGAGCGGCGAGCTTCGACTTCTCCAGATCATCAGTGGGATCTAAGTGGACGTTGTGGAAGGTATCTTTCGTCATCCCACTATTGGCTGCGACTGGGTGTGCGGAAGCTATGTTCTGCGTTTTGACTGGGAATCTGGAGTAGCGATTTGGCTTTTGTCGCTGGGGGGGGTAAGTGCTTGATGGGGCGGGCTGACGGGCATGGTCTACGACTGTGATGGCTGGATGGCGGGTGTAGGCTGGTGTTGAAGTGTCGATTGGTGTTGGGATGCCATCGATGGTGTCGGTGCTTGGGCGACGGTGTCGGGCGTATGGGTCTGACATTTGGGGGTGGGATGGGATGGTGCGCCCTGGCTTGGGATTGGGCTTGAATTGGGGGGAGGGCATGTTGGAGGCGGGGATTATTAGGGGGGAGAGGATTGGTCGGGTTGTGGGCATTGTTTGGTAAGTGTAGGTGAGGTGAGGTGAGGTGGGGTTTGTGTTGTGTGAGAATTTGGTTGGAGGTTTGATAGAGACGCTTTGGATGTTGTTTGGCTGTCTGCGTTGTAGATCTTGCGCTGAGTGGATATGGAAGGTGAGAGAATGAGAATGGTTGTGGGTATTTAAGGTGAGTGAGTGAGCGATGTGATAAAGGAAGTACAATGTTTTGTTCTGTCATTGAGGTTTGACCTCCATTGTTCATGGGGGTTTGTTCATAATAATATGATTGTAAACGTTCATTTTTGTGTTGAATACAATGCCTTTGCAGTGCTTTCCTTATTAGTAGTATCATCCTGACAACGTTCATGTAGGACAAAGGAACCTTGCCAGGACATGGTATAGCTTGAGCAACGCTGATTATAGTAGGCGCCACTGCTGACGAAGGGAAAAGCCTACACCAGATTAGTCGACCGTATGCTTTCAGATTCGTTGATACTAATTTGTAGTGGAATCGGCATTCTGGAGTGGACCTTTGGAATTGGTATGTGTAACGTGAAACCCAAAAGGATGGATGGATGCGCCAATAAGCTTACGGCTGGCGGCTCTAACGCGGTAATCTCAGCCAATCATATGCGCTCTAGCATCCCCTTCAGAAGTGATTCCTCTCCAGAAGTCAAGGACTTTACTTTACCCCCAGGAGCCACATCGAGCATGACCGAAGGCCTAGTCCTGGCGGGACATGTTGCCTTGGGCTTCGCTTGGCAGAGCCTATATTTGAGCACTCGACATTCCATACCACTATCGACATGTTAGACAAGCAGTCACCAACTCCTAAATATCACATCGGCAAATTGCAAAAATACCACACTTTTCCGGGGAAAATTGCAAAACTACCATATCCGCATACCTATACCCCAGGCCAAGCTCCCTATACTCTAGGGATGGGTCATCCACTCCTGAAATGTTTAACTTCCTTGACGTTGAGGATGTCAAACGTACCCGCCAAAGACCGATGTGCGGGGGATTGATGTGCGTGCGGGAGGCGCTGATGCATGGCGTTAGGGAGCATGTGCCTTAGAGGGTTTTAGTACGTATTCCGCCCTGGGGGTGTGGTGCACCAACCATCGAGCAAAGTCAATTGCTCGTAAAGCATATCACTATGATAGCCTCTGACAACGCCTAAAACCTTATTGAGAACTATATCTCGACAGTACACACATCCTCAATCCAAGGGCCGTTCTATCCCAGATTAGCTTTGATGATGGGCAGTATCTAGAATAGGGGGTCTCAGGAATGATTTGTTTCTGAGAAGAAAACATGGTTACTGCTTAAGTATACCATAATCTGCCACCCATCACCATTCGACTCAATGATCGATCACCGAAACGTGGCCCTGTGTTCCCTTTTCTCATTCTGTCCTTTGGTATTTCTTGTAGCCAGATAGCATTCACAGATGAATCTGTCGTTGATCCTCCACTATATGCACGACCATTTGGTCATTCCATAGACTTCATATCTCATGATCCATTGCGAATGAAGGAATGATTGATACGATTCTGTTGATCCATCGTTACTGCCAGTCTCCTGCGATCAAAATGGAATCCCATAGTATTGAGACGGATATCATGCCACCTTCATCCATGTCGACGTAGTGGTAGTATCGCCGTGCGCATTTTGCTCAATAATCATGCCAGTTACAGGCCAAGTATGACATGTGTCTTCTTCCCTCGAGTTGCCGGAGGAAGTCGAAATGTAAAGGGTTTGATTCACAGAGAGCTGTATAGCTGTATCACGCGTGGTGACATTTCGGAGGGAATCCTGAGCTTGTTGATTATCAAACCTATCGGATGTGTCTTCTTGTTAGTGTGTGTGACACCATGTGAAACAATCGAGGAATTCACGGAAGTCTGCAATGATATCGACACTTGTTCAATCAACATATTATTAGCAGAGTATGTCATCACTATACACCAACTGAGTACTCATTCGATAGCTTGTGAGAATGCACTCAGAACATTTTTTCAATTTTGTGTAACGTGAAAAAAGGATTGATCTCTATTAGCAGCGCATGTCATTACTCTACACCTTCACTGGCTGAATAGTTAGTAGACAACCTCTAAGAATTCACTTGGAACGTATTTCAGTTCTGTGTAACGTGAATTTCTCTCGGAGCCTGATCTCCCTTTAATACCACGTGAAGTGCGGAGGCAAAGAGCACGTGATCCCCAAAGCGGACTTCACTCAAGAAAAAGGGCTTATCAATATCGCAACGATGACTATTTCAGGAGGACTATTGTACAACGTTCTACTTTCGTTCTTCGAGAGACGTTGGGAGATGGGTTGTTGGTCCGGCATTGTGTCGCACAAGAGGACTTCTCGTATTTCTGTTCGAAAGGAGACTTGAGTCCTCTACGCACGAAAGGGAAGTAAGAATACTCGTCATTCGTGATACCCAGAAAGGAGGGTGGAGGGGCCACTTACTCGTGTAATTACCTAGTGTTATATAAATATATACCTTGTGCTACACCACTATCGGGTGTAGTCTATTTCGAGTTGTGCTTGGGTCGTTGGCGTGTTCCGGGTTTTTTGAACAAAGGAATTTTATATAGCAGGGACCAATGATCATTGCGGTACCAGAATTATCGTTGCCCAGGGCCATGGATCTAATATTGGCACGCCCGGACACTAACAGACACTGTTATGGGGTCCACGCCACTTGCTCAAGCTTCGCTTCAAAAAGAAGCTGCCACTCCCATATCTTCTCAGGATAACCACAGGATCTATCATTACCATATTTCCTACCCTTACATTAGCCAAAACCGCGATAGGTTAACGCTAATATCATCTATTACTTGTCACCTTAGTATCACAGTATTCCACTGTAACACTTACTCATTATCATCATCGAGATTTTCCTAAAGACGACAAGCATGCCACTGAAACAGGGTGGACATAGAATCCTGAAGGGTTCCACTTACTATGACAGCCAAGGACAAAACGCAGTACCAACGAACTCCAGAATTCCTGTCTTGCAAGCGAGGGGTGGACAAGGTCCTCCGCATCGGACTCGACTACCAGGGCCCTCCAATCTCATTATACCTGTACCAAGTCCTTCTGACGCAGCCCAAGCTGACCCGTCCGCACTGAACGCTAGGTCCGAATCTGAATTCGCCAATCAAGGACCTCCTCGCCATCCTGAAAATGTTCACTCCGGCGACCTAGCTTCGCCATCAAGACGATCCTCGGAGAGCGCCAATTCAGATCAAGAATCTGAAATCGCGGTTCAAGTAGCGCAGCTCAGACGCGAGGTTGGCGTGGTAGATAGATGGAGGGCCGGTGACAGCCTTGAAGCCACGGCAGCACATTTTCGAGTTCGCTCTTCTGCTGTCAAGCAATATTTCGAAGAGTTAGCCTTAGCTGACAAGGACGACATCGGACCACACAAAGATGCGCGATTCGAGAAGAGATGCCAGCCATCTCATGGTCGATGACATATACGCGGCAAAGGTTGGGAGACAAGAGAATGATGCGGTTACCGTGGCGACAGTGGCCAGAGAATGAGTCATTCAGACGCTCAGATTTATCCAAACAGGGAGCGGAAGCCGGGTCACTACAAGCGTTGGTAATTTCCACTAAGCGCTTGAGGCTTGGTACTCGCTGACTTGATGTGACCAATATTGGCAATCTCCTGGTAGAAGAAGAATGTCATTTCGAACATGCGATACGAGACGACCTAACGTCAGACCCAATGGATAGACTTAGTACTTCCGTTCAATGCATCTTTTCATGATAGATAGGGGAGATACCAGATCGGCCAACAGAAGAATCTCGATACTGTCTTCGGTACCATTGAATGCAAGCACCTTCGTCGCTAGCGTCAACATCAGTACTCATGATCTGCTGGCATGCATCGAGCGTTGCCTAATTCGCAGTGGTCCACCCACCAATTCTACATGACGATCAAACTCCAAATTGGCTCCGATTTTCTCGCTAGTGTTTGACGTTCATTATGAGTCTCGGTGTTCCGGTAAACCTTTCGACGAGCAGCCACCGAATGACCATTGGATGAAGTCTCGCCGCTTCCATGACACTGATTATCCGATCATCTTTCACATATGACGTTCTGGCACCTCTCAACACTAGCATTCTGACAGCTATGAGGCGACCTGCTGCACAGGCGCCCATTAGCGGCGTGCCATACTCGCCCCCATCATGCTCGAGGTCTGCACCAGCATCGAGAAGGATGTCTATGACCTCCTCTGCAGCATGCGTCGCGGCTGCGTAGAGCGGTGTTCCCATGTTCAGAGCTCGATGTGTTAGTAGACTTGGCAGAAGGGTCTTGGGCAGTCTTCGCAAGAATTTTCTGAGATACGAGCGGTTCTTGGACACAACAATGGTACTCAGTATGTTGCATTGACGTGGTTCGTAGAAACTGGGATCTGGTGCCAGATTAAGCAGGAAAGTTCTAAAGGACGGCGATGTTGACAGCGAGGGAGATAACACAGAATCGCCGTCTATGGATATGGTTTTCAGCTCGCCGCATCTCGAGCTATTGATTAGAAGTATGGCAATATCCCACGCTCCTGATGCTGTAGCCCATTGCAGGGTTGTACGACCAATACGGTCTTTGACTGTAAGATCAGTCCCACCCTTCATTAAGATTGTCATAATCGCTAGAAATCCACGTGACGCAGCCCACATGGATGAGGTTCTTAAAGTCAGATCCACAGCATTTGGGTTTGCTCCAGAATACAGTAAGGTTTCGACCATTTGTGTTTGACCCTGTGAAGCTGCATGATGTAACGGGGTCCAAGAGTGCGCATCGATGGCATGCACAGAAGCTCCGCGAGCTATTAGCGACCTCGCAATTTCCACACGGCCAAGAGCTGCGGCTATGTGTAAAGACGTTGCAGTGGTGAGCTGCAATTGTTGGATAGTCGGCCCACACGGCAGTAACCATGGCCAACGAAGCTCATCGTAGCGAATGCGGATGCTATTCAAGTGGTTCATATCGTAGCTCCCTTCGCAGACGTGTTCAGTATTGGCTCCATCATCTCCTTAGAGGATTTAGCTACTGATGTTAAATGATATCTGATCTTACCTCTGCGCGCATGATCCATGATCAGCTTTACGCACTCCGGATGATCGCCTGATATAGCTAAAGCAATCGGATGGACAGGTCGACAGCAGTGTGCAATGTCCTGCGAAGCCCTGTCGAACAAGTTTCGTAATATCTGAACGAGGCCAAAGCCTGCAGCAAAATGGAAAGGCGTATATCCCTGAGTAGGGGTTGCACTGCATGCAGTACCAGCGATTGAAGCCCCTTGCGAAATCAGGTATCCCGCTATATCGAACTGTCCTTCTGAGAAAGCATATAATACGGGCGTACATCCGTTGCAATCCGGTAATCCGGTGTCAGTATCGACACCTCCCGCGACGAGCGCTTGGCAGAGATCGAGACAATTTCTTTGTGGCCTTGAGATCGTCAGACCTACGGTTGTCCATCACTAAAGGGAAGTCAGAGTTGCTGGATAGCATTTGGGCAAGCGCAACCGTTCTTACCTTTCCCTGGAGTCCTCTCCTCCAGCATGTCTGCTATGTCCACATGTCCATACTTCCTTGCCACTAGCCCTGGACTGAATCCTGAGCCATCCGGGAGCTGTAGAGGGCGTGCTTTGTTGATGAAAGTCATGACGACTTCCAGATGACCGAGCCTCGAAGCAGCATGCAAGGGACTTTCCAACAAAGCATTCGCAAGCTCATCATCTGCATGCCAGTCGAGTAACAGTGAGACATTATTTGAGATTCCCCCGGCAGCAGCTGTGTATAAAGGTGTTTCTTTGCGTTGATTACGGCAATTGATGTCAGCCACAAGGTTGGATTTGAGAAGGAATTCAAGGGCACAATTATCGAGGCTGGCAGCTAGATGAGATACGGTTGAATCTCGAGACCAAACGATACCGAGCTTTGCTGTTATCCTTGTATTCCAGGCAATGGGCATATCTTTGATCAGATACAATAATTCGAGGTTTCCGGCTTCACAAGCATAATGTATTATGGAACAGCCATGATTGTCTGTGGCGGATATATCTGCACCATGGTGAATCAGTTCCTTTACGACTGCAGAATTTCCTGCTTGAGCTGCAAACATAAGGGCGGTCTTGCTATCTGAGGTGCGGTCTTTTGGGTCTAGCCCTAAGCTGAGGAGATTGGCGATCGTGGTCTCAAGGCTCGAATGATTCCTTTCACATGTAAAACGAAGGAGTTGCGCTACTGAGCCAGAGAGACCCCGACCAATGTTCGATTTCTTGAGGAGCTCTGCTAGGAGGTGGTAGCTAGATCCGTATTGACACGCAATTTCGATAGGGCTCATCTCTGAGAATTGATATACTCTAATATCGACAGATGAACAGAATTGCAGGGATTCGCAGGCTAGTGCCTCTTCCTTGAACATGAGTGGCAGACAGAGCAATTGAGCATCAGCACACGTCGTTGAGATCAAAGTGGTATCATTCATGCATGCTAGCGCTTTTTTGATCATGGCCACGGACGATCGGGTAACGTCGCCAAAATTGAGATCCCCATTAGCAGAATTTACCACTTGTGCTCTCCAACAACTGATGAGATGCATAAGGGCAGTTCTACCACTTGGATCCTCGATAGCCATGCTAGCACCATACTGGAGAAATTTTTCGAGCGCTACCAGCCTCCAGTACCAGCGGTCGTCAACGTCATGCAGTCGGCAAACATGGTGTAAGGCAGTGAAGCCGTCCGCGTCTGTCGAGTCAAGAGACGAAGCATGCGGTGCGATTCTGTTTAGCAGGAGACCCAGCTCCCTTTCTGCTTCGTTCTTGGCATACGCTGTATAGTCGTTCGCTATCAGCACATGGAATGACGTCATGCCATCTCCGCGAGCCCTACATGGGTCCACACTATGTCTTAGAAGTAGTTCAATGATCCCGAGAACTACGGGGTCATCCTGACGCTGTAAAGCACAATGCAACGTGGTTAAACCATCATTTGTCAACGCATGAGTATCCGCACCATTGTCAACTAGATACCGAACTGCTTCGAGCGAGTTGGCCCCTATAGCATAGTGCAAGGCAGTGAACCCGTTCAAAGTCATATCGCGAATGGCATCTTCGTCGCTGAGATCAATGAAAAAAGCGATGGTATGAATAGATCCGGATTGTGCGGCACAGTGGAGCGGAGTTCTGCCGTCATTCGCCTTCAGCCGACTCAATGTTCGAGTGTTTCGTGTGGCCTCGCTCAACTGATGCAATGCAGGTAGGTTATGTATCGAGGCAGCCAGATGCCATGTAGTGAGCCCATGTAAATCGCCAAGATCAATATCGATATTTTGTTCCAGGAGCAGGGGTAGACAGCGGTTGCCCCCTTGTATGGCATGGTGTAATAGTGTCCGTCCTTCAGAGTCAGGTAGGCTACACTCAGCTCCGTATTTCAAAAGAAATTCCACAACTTCAACATGGTTATTTGAGACAGCTCTGTGAAGCGCTGTGAGGCCATTGGACAGACTGACCACGTTTATATCGAGTCTATAATCGAGCAAGAGCTGCCGAACAGCGCTAAGTTGGCCATATGCCGCGGCAGTTCCGAAGGCTTCCAGATAAACATGATCTGCACTTGAGTGATCTTGAAGCTGATGTGTTGGACCTCCTGGCAATGCAATGCCTGTGACATCTTCGGACATCAATGCAGCTTTCAATAGTGTGGCGTGGTCCTCGTCCCGAATTTTGTTCTTATTGATGTTCTCCAAAATTCCGCGTGATAATTGCCACTTTTTATAATTGAAGAGCCATTTTGCCGACTCTCGATCGATGATCGCCCCTTTATGCATCAATTCTATGCACGAAACCATGTCACACATCGCAATAGCGATATACAATGGTGATGACCGGAGGCAGCTTGACTGAACATCTGCTCCGTTATTTATCAGGGCCTTCACTGTAGCCATACGTGGTCCTCCCAATTCAGCCACGGGCGTCTCGATGGGTATTGCGCAGTCATCGATCCCTGACAAAGCAGCTTTTCCTGCCAAAGCACATTCAAGGGGAGTACCAACAGCACTTCGCTGATCGAGGTTGCAGCCATTCTCCAACAACCATAAGCAAACCTCGGGAAGAGCTAGACCAGCCGCAAAGTGTAGAGGACCCGCTGTAGTTAGGTCAGGTCTCTTGTTCTTGGCGACCGCTATAAGAAATTCCTGAGCCCAGGACATAAATATGTAAGGCTTGGTTGGATGCAATAGCTGCTTTATCAAGGTCAGAATTTTTGGCTTCGTCAAGTGCTTCTGAGCATATTTCATCCAATATTTGACCGCATGTTCACGGAAGGCAAATTCATCCCATCTTTGATATAGCGTATCACGACAGATAGTGCCCCCAACTGCAAAAGCATGAAAGGATAGATATGTGAGGCATGTCTCTGCCAAGTCTAGGTCGTCTGTATCCAGTTCAAAGTGGTAGAGGCCATACTCAGGATTGAAGCTGTCACTATCCATAGTCAGGAATTCCTTCACCGTAAAGTGAGCCAATTCTAGCCAGTCTCCAGACACCGATCTTCGTACCAAGCTGCTGCATCGCCGCAGAATCTCATCTCCATCAGGGACCGCTGACCAATCGAGGCTCTGATGGCCCAGTTCAACTGACGTCGCCTCGCATAGGGCTCGACTTTTGATTGGGATTGTGGTGCAAACAAGCCATCGTAGGGACCTATGGACTAGTTGACGTACAGAAGAGTTGCTTGCATTGACCCTTTGGAGTATGCGCTCATAAGTTGCGTTTAGGGTAGGAGGCAGGGTATCGAGGGCTTTCCGACGAGCAGCATCATTGGGTAAGTCGCATAAGTGGTCCATTTGACATGCAGCCCATCGAAACCTGGACGAGTGTCAGTTCTAATATCTAAAGCGTCTCAATACCCCATCAGCCGACCAGTGTTGTACAATTGCTTCGCAAGGGAAGAGAGAGTAAACGAGAGAGTAGAAAGATGGCTGAGATTTTGTCCACTAACATCCCATCTGCGCCTTCCACTAGTCGCGCCATTATCTGTTCTTTGAGGTTTGGGTCCTTGATGCGGAGGTCTCGATTGCGGGTTCTAAGTTCGATTTCTGCCCCAACGTATAATCTTAGATCGCTGCTGCTTGCTGCAATGGATATATGGTCATAATTCTCCAGTATTTCGCGTATGTCAGGTTCATCTCTGCTTAGGAATAATGTTTTACTGTTTCCCGCGTCTCTGCCATCGTTCAAACTAGTAAGTAGTCTTGTGACGAGACGAATCTGTTTGGCTGTACCGCATTCATCCAAAGCGTCCACAATGAACATCACGTCGTCGAAGTTCGAAGTCATTGTCACCACTAGATCACGCAACTCCTCTAAGCTGAAATCAACACGTGGTAGATCCTTGGGATTCTTGCTCTCGAAGAATGTTTGAAGCTTCTCGAAGCTTTGTTCATCTTGTACAGCGAGTTGTTTGACTATGGAACCCAATATGCTTTTAGGGTCTTGCGTTTCGGCGATCTTGTAATCGCAATAGAAGAAAGCAACCGCAATATTGGGCGAGCTGTGTCGCAAAGCTTCTTGGATAACGGAAGATGCCAGGACAGTTTTGCCTGCTCCCGGGATACCGTAGCACCAGAGCTTCGAACTAGGATTACTCAACCAGGATTGAAACTGATCAGTAGTGTGGAGTCAGCACTATTCTATAATATCGAACAGGCGAGAAGTGATTAGGCGACTGTGGAGGCCCAGAAACAAGCCTCACCAGCTCTCCGCGTGCGATCGACGATTTAAGTAACGTCGAGGAGAATACATACCTCAACGCTTTCGATCAGCCAGAGGCCAGTACTGGGGTGCCTGAGATTCAGACTCATCTCATGATTCTGACGAGGATCATGTATCTGGATCCACGCTAGTATCTCTTGACGCTCTGTGCTAATGGCTATCCGGGTGTCGGCTTCCCTTCTCTGTCTGAGTTCAACTTTGATAACATCGAGATCACTTCGTATGTCCTTTTGCCCTGACAAGGCCTGCAGAAGGCCCGATATTCCATCAGCAGCCAGAGCGAGGTTTAGCGTCGCTTTGTGTCGTTCAATCTGTATGGTAAGGCTCTTCGCTTCCGGTTCCATAAATGGCCACCTCAATCTTTTCATTGTGTCCATTCCATGACCGCTCGACGATTTGCCATATTTGTTAAGGAATCTTTCGACAGTCTCAACAGTCTTGAGGCAAGAACGTATATGATGGATCTGAGTTGTTGTGTCAAAGGACTCCCCATCCAATTGATGAGCTAGAAGGTACAAGTTGTGTAATATTCCCGAAAAAGCGCCTATCGCGGATGTCAAAGCTACGGCCTCCGCTGGAGCACCTTTGACAGCCTTCCAGTACTTGTAAGCTCGACAGAAAACCAGATCGGTGATGGTGACCAGACCGGCCAAACTGCCTGCAACGGAGAGGGGATCGGCCATCGCTTTTGAGTGGCAAGGCTCTGGACTTTGGGTCGGAAACGACTCCCCAGGTAAATGTACCAAATATTCAGCCCACCACGGCTGAAGAGACAGCTTACCCACAGGAAATCATAGGTATGGAGGCCGGCTCTTCTATACGAAAGACCATGCACAAGGACCACATCAAGCTGCTATAGGCTTACACCGTAATAGAGCGGTGATCTTGCTGAGTTTCAAGATATTGATGAAAAGTGAGGCAAAAGAAACATCGAAACAGATCACCCTACAGTAAACGAAAATCGATTCTTTTTCACAGCAGCAAAGAAACAAGGAAGTAGAATAACATGGAAGAGCCGCATGCAATGCCACAACCATCGTCTTCACCATTATCTAGCGTCGACAGTCTAGCGTCGACAGCGTGTCCTTGATGCGCAAGACTATGCTCAGGTCACAGTACAGTACCGAGGAACTTGAGGAAGTCATACTCATCTTCTATCTCATCATATCTCTCATCGTCCATTTCATCTTGTCGAAGGCCGCAGTCGAAGAACATTGTGGTGCTACGCTGCCTCGCAATGTGGACAGCAGCAGTCTTGTTGGTACGTCCGGTGAACAGTACATTCAGCTTGGAATCCTGATGAGAGCGCATACTTGCATATGCAGGGTCAACGACCAAGGGCATCGTCAGATTCAGAGCCCACAAAGCTGCCGAAGAGGTTCTCCTGAGAAGATTGTCAATTCTAGCGTGCCTGAACAGGTGAACATAAAGATGAGCCCAGGAGTGTTCCATGTTGAAGATTGTGAAGAGAGAAGTTGATTTGCTAAATCTCGGCAGATGCTCAACACTTTCTGCCGCCGCTAGCATGAGAACTAGAACTAATCGTAATTTATTTTTACGCTAGAAATATGCATAACTGAATTACACATAAGTACGGAGTAAGAACAAGAAATTAGTACACGCTGTTCTACTTCACCCGATACGAGACCCTTTCAAGAGTAAAGTATGGAAACAGCCAAGAATTCCTTCACAAACCTTCCCAAACTTTCTCAGACGTATACCATATCCGCATCTCCCTCAACCTACCCATCCATTTCAGAATCTCGCTATGGATCATACACGGCCATGTCTCTCCAACAACATGGATATCTCCATGGCTAAGCGTGTAGGCAGAGAGGCCAAAGACTACCTACATAGCGTTTCTAACTATACTGCACAGTATTTGCTATTGTGAAACCAAAGAGCGTAAGGAAATCGACTTAATTCGTGTATATACTGACTATTTTTGAGACTTCGTAAGGAGGTGAGGGTTCTTCATCAGGATTAGGGTCCCATCCGGAGGACTGAGGAGATGAGATGCATGGTAGTCTAGGATACGAAAATCGAGGGTGGTCAATTTATAGTAATATAGGCGAACGTTGAAGCAGGAAGAGTTATGGAGGCGAGGTGGTATTGGTAGGAAAAGCGCCCAAGAAGACGTAACATCTAACGATTTGAATATCGAAAATCTGGAAGATGGCGATGGTGGAACAATCTATGATTGAACTCGTGCGTAGTAAAGATTTATATACCTTTATATTTTTGGACCCGGAACTGCTGTTCCGATGAAATTTATCAAAACATCATGTTCTCAATGAAAATACATGTCCGAAGTGATATACCCTGGGAATACGCAGTCATAGCTTTGGTGGCCGGCACCAATAGCTGGTCTCGCATAGCAATCGAAGCTCATCGCCCTCGTGAAATCATATAACTTCATCAATCGGCCATAGATGTATGCGGAACTAGCCCCAGATCTTCGCAGTCACAGCTTTGGTGGCCAACACCTCCACTCGCCTCGCGTATATCTTCATCATGTGCATCACAGGATCGCCGAACACAACGCTCCTCAGTTGTTGGTCACTTGTGATTTCTGCTCTTACGTCGTCCTCGAGGCTGGCAATGCCAGTCTGGCTTCCCCTCAATACGACCAAACGCCCAGCATTTGAAAGTGTGCCTGGCGGAATTTTCCATGTGTAGGTTGGCGTAGGTATGGGTACTGCAGGTCCACTATGAAGAGTTTTGGCCTTTGGCTGTTTGTTTTTTGAGAGCTTGAGTGCTGGTAATGTTACGTTGCAGCTTGGGCCTGGCGTAGGAGATGCATAAAGCCTGAGCAGCGAGCGAACATATGCTTTGTCTGCCCGTGGGACTGGATCGCCTTCATTGATGAAAGACATGAAGAGGGACTTCTTGTGACGAAGTGTGGTGGGCTTTTTGAGAGGAAGCAGTGAGATGGGGGGTGTCCCGAATGTCACGCAGTGGATTCGTTTAAAACCTGGATGCGTTAGCGACTCGATCTTTGGTTTTGGAGATGGTATGGTACGTACACCCAGTCAAGGTATTCAGCTCTGACTTTGTTACCTCTGCGAGCATATGCGCATACAGGAGACTCGCAACTGCCCCGCCTGCGGAGTGCCCTGTCATGAGAAGGGAGAAAGAGCTCCGAGATGGGTTTTCCTCTAGCAGAGAACGAAGGCGAGCAGCCACAGGTTTGATCATCTTTCGTGCGACTGATAGAAAGCCGGAGTGACATAGATTACCCGGGTCATCCTGAATGTTGTGTTAGCTTAGGTCCCCTTTTGGGTAGAAGGTAAAAACATACTAGAAAGTCTGTTGGGGCGAGAGGTGCTGATTTGAGGTTTACCGCCCAGTCTGTGAACGTCTGACTTCCTCGAATAGCAAATACCACACAATTCATATGATCTATCGGTAGAGACTTAATCACCATGGCCTTTGTTCCCATCCGCCAGTCCCCATTGACAAATGCTTCTCTTTCGTTGCCGATAGGTTTTGTATAAGTCCGTAGTGAGTATTGGGCAGCTAGACAAAGCAGTGGGAAGGAGGGAAAGTAGCTGCAGTGAAGCTTTCTTAGCTAAGATCTTATGCGTCTTTACAAGGAATGAAAGCTTACAGCTTCAACGGCGGTAAATTAGGTGGCAACCGAGAATTGGTATATACGTTGACCTTGGCAAAATAGTTGGTGCTGACCACAGCTGAGGAGATGGCCTTATTGGCACCCCTGGACACCTCTCTGCTTGTGATCCGTCCTCCGCCACGGATCCCAGATGGTCTGTCCTCGCATATGGTCAACTCTATCTCTTGCCCGGCGAACGTTTCCTTATCTATTGCCGTGATCACCGCGTCAAGCTTAGTAGAGATCAAGTCACAGAGGATTTCATCGATCGCAGGTTCCAGAGACATCTGGCGTACTTCAACGAGGCCATTGCTATTAGACTTGACACCTTTGTGAGAGGAAATCGGTAAAGTGGTCGATGGCAAAATCTGCGGGGTGTGAATGGGGTGTGTTATCTGTGGTGCTCCAATCATTCGCCTGGTAGTCGTGGTTGGTATGGGTACTTTTGGAGGACGAGGCGGCGGTTGCGGTGCACAATCATGTCCAGAAGGACACAAGACTGCATAAGGGGGAGGAGGATCCAAGCTGGGGGAAGGAAGAGCATCGAACGGCAAGACTGGTAAGATAGCGGAGTGAACAGGAAAAGTAGTGGAGGGAGTGGTTGGCAACAGGGTGGAAGCCTTGGCGGATTTCTTGGCGGATTTCTTGGCGTTGGACTTGCACTTAGGTTTCACATGAAACATTGTCAACATATAATCTTACTCTTCATTCACGTTGTGGGTGTGGAGGAGGACAGAAAAAGGGGCTGTCAGGATGATAAACTTTTGCTTTCTTCAAGGTGGTGGAGCTATCGGCGCTATGCAATGTAGTGCCCATGCAAGGCATTGCTGGCCTCGCACATAGCCCCCTGCGAAGCGCCCGATCTCGAGTGTCATTCGTCTGTGCGATGGCTGTTGTCACCGAACTACACATTTCTTGACGACACCTTGATTGCTTCTATCTTCATATGTTATGCTATCCTATCTTAGGGTACCTACATTGGAATCCTATCAAGAGCGAAGCTTCTGCTTACCTTGTGTTGATCTTGGAGATCCCATGCAGAATATCCAACAGTGCACCCTGTGGGTTGCCTTTCTACTCCCACCAATGAGCATCGATCTTCACGCTGTGACACTCCCACTCTGATCTTACAGCAGATCTCAATTCATGGCTTTCTGACAACGACGGATCTTGTCTTGGCTTGGAGGGCATCTCGTACCCAGGATACAGGTTATGGATATCTCACTTATATACAACACATTGCGAGATATTCTGTTCCCATATTACCAGTAGTAGACGAAATTCTTGAGAGAAAAACTATTTCACGCGAAAGAGTCTTCCAGTGTGATAAAGGGGGGAAATCAAATGGTGGTGAAAGGGGAAGAACACAATGTTATTTATAGCGTGAGCGACATATGGTGCATAAGGCGGTCTCAACTAGCTGTTACAGATGCCAAAATAATGCCACTTTTGATACTCTACCGGCGGAAGTACCAAATGCGTTGGCCAAAGCTCATCGATTCGAAACGTGGCGTGGAAGACGCTGGTGAGCCAAATCATGAAGTGAAATGGAAAGACAAATCCTTGTGGATTAAATGCACCATATAACGAGTAAATACATATACGATGCTCCATTTTACAGGTTACTTGATGGAAGTGGGATGCGTTGCAAAGAGTATTTTTGAAGCATCGCGCGAGGACATAAGCTTGAATTTCTGTGAAGACGGCGTTGAGTGCCTCTGTGATGAGTGAGACAGCGTGCTGAAGATCGCCTTGACGAGAATGAATATCGCAATTTGGAAAGCCCATCTGATCCCCAATTCGCTCCCCACCTGCCCCTACTCCAGAGAACGATCTTCAAACCACTCTATTCTAAGCCGTTTCAACGCTCAAAACACGCCAAGCCTTGTGTTTCACTAGACCACTAAAAACCACGATTATGAGACATCGTCAGCTGAACAACAAACACGGAGGCGCCGCTGACGCCGTGTAACCTCCTCCATCTGGACGTCAGTATCGCTATCATGCTCTCCAAGTCTACCTCCACTTGGCCTCGCCTGCAGCCCTGGCCGCATAGGCGCATCTACCGCACCATCCCTGATGCCCTTCTCAATTTCTCCTGTCCTACCCTGCGACATCCCCTACCTATCTTCTATCCAATGGGCAGCCTTACTCAGAAACCCCCTAGTACAGACACTCTATCCTCAGGGGCCTACTTCTGCGTTGACAGCATTCACGATTGATAGCTATCGGCGAGCGCTAGAGTATCCCACCGTGAGGTTGATCAAAGCGGTTGATGACGAGAGTGGAGAGATCGTGGGATTTGCGAAATGGATTGTCTATGCCGAAGAAGACCACTTATCAGGTGAGGGAGAAGGAGAAGGAGAGATGCAGGATAGAGGGTGGAGACATGGGAAGAATGGGGAAGAGGACACGCCAAGACCAGAGGGTGTGAATGAGAGGGCCTTGGGTGCCTGGAACGAAGTCATCACACGCACAAGGAAAAAGGTAATGAGAAGCATGGCACACAAATGCAACCTGAAGGGTGGATGCTCGCTACACTGCTACTTCGGCTCCATCGCATCTGCCTTGTGGGTCCTTGACATAATCCATACCCACCCCTTGCATCAATATCGCGGCGTCGGCACGAGCCTTCTTGAGTGGGGCACCGAACATGCCGACAAACTGCGTCTGCAATGCTACGTCGAGTCCCCTGCCGCAGGCCATGCTTTGTTTCACAAACATGACTTTGTATACATCACAGACATGGAGATTGATCTCAACGAGTACAGAACGCATCAGCACTATTATAATCAGAAATACAAACACACTGTCATGATCAGGCCGCCAGAAACCCCACCAAGAGTGCCGCCGAAAAAACCCAATCGACACAATCAGAGGATGCAAGGTGAATGGGATTTTGGTTTCTTAGATTCAAATTCTTCCGTGGGGAGTGAATATGGGGTACGGAGGAAAGCGAGCTTGATTGAGATCAGACGAAGCCCAAGACCTGATCGCAGCCTAAAGCCAGATCACAGTGGTTCTTCAGGACACTCGAGCAGCGTGCTGTCATCGAGCAGGCGAGAGATGGCAGCTCTTTCGCCTGGACCTGTGGAACAGATAACCGAGACCTTCGAAAATCGGGATCCTTGATCAGCCCATCCCTGGGTTGGAGTTCAACGCATGAACGCAGGGACCGAGTGCCTTGCCACGACACTGATCAGTGTTCCCGTGAGATCTTGAGGCACGCTTGTTGTCTGCTCATTTTCAAACCACATTCCATGCCAGCTTATGGACTTGGAACAAGCGATACTATTTTGGGGATGCAGGATGTACCGGTCGATCTGGAGAGTTGAATCATGTCTCGAGACAGATTTCAACTCACCTTACCTACATGCACAGCCAAATGGAAACTCATTCTTGCACGCCGACCCCACAGGGCGCTTATGTGTCTCAGCACTACGGATTACACTTGACAGGTAATAACTCCGTTATTAGGTTTTAGCGAGGTGACGTTTCGTATCCTATTATGTCATCTCTGCAGGTACCCCTCAATCTCATCTTTGTACCCCACTCCAACTTCTTGCTTGCCCACTACATCATCCCACACTCACACCGGCCTCTAGGTATCCCCCCCATTCTACTCAGCTGTTCCAATGCCTATCTACCCGCCCATACCTTACAGCTCCGAACCCGTCGACCTCCCCCCAATCGACGTCTCCTCCCCCGACGACGCCCGAACTTCCTTCCCAACCACAGATTTCGATGCCGCCCTCCCCCTCATCCGCGCCCGCTTCCCCAACATCGATCCCCTCTACCTCACTAAGATATTCCGCGGCACCATCCGCCCCGAGGGCCTGATCTGGCTCGACGTCGACCGCGAGGACGCCTCACCCCCTGACTTCCCCAACCTCGCCCACCTCCTCTACTGCTTCGAGATCTATGGGCAGATTCTGTGCATCCTGGCGGCTCCGCAGGGCTTCGAGTTGGAGATGGAGTTGCAGAGAGCGTTGGCGGATTATCGCATCAGGGTGCTGAAGTTGAGTAAAATGGCGTCGTTTGAGAGTTTGAGGGAGTGGCATAAGGCGATTCTAGCGGCGCAGATTCGCGATGGCCAGGATAGGGTGGATGGGTGGAGGGAGAGGAGGGAGGAGTTTGGGAAGCTGTTGAAGAGAAAGACCTGATACTCAGGAATGAGAAGCGACAATAGGGACCGTGATCGGTAGGAATAACGGCCACCCCTGTTTCGCTAGAGGGTGTGGACATGCAGTGGTCGCAAAGTCTGCCCCCTTGTCAACCTTGTTGGTCTCATTGCCGGTATGGACAATACAGACTCATACGTCTCATCGATGTTTAATCAAACCTCAAGGGATCATTCGCTATTGATCTCCAGGGACTATGCAGCGCAAGCTGATTTGGATACATTGTGGTTGGAGTTTAGGACGCAAGGCACTCTCTTAAATTACTCATGCGCTCCAGACAATGCAATGCATGATCAACTTGCCTGTTTCAAGTTGCACGCATGACAGCAATACTCAGCACTGCAATCTATACATATTCCAGCGTACACAACGCACGTTTTCCCCATGGTTTACCTCTCACATCAGCTGCAATTGATAACTTTTAACAGCAGTCCAACGAAGAAAGCCACTTCAGTATTGATTCCTTTAGGGTTCCAACCTCTTGAAGACATAATCCCATATATATGAACGCCAAGCTTTTCATGAGTATTCTATTGAAAATAATACGCTATCCTAGTGGATAGAATACGGACTAGTCTTGCGCGTAATAAATTACCTACCTAAACATAGCAACACATATGCAACCTCCAAAAAGGGCAACACCACATTCACCCCTATATGCTACATCTACAGTTACGAAACTCTCGTTTGCCTAGCCTCAGGCTGCGCCGCTGCGCACCAGCGGGCCCAGTGCATGTATGGCTTGGTTATGAACCATTGAGCGTCGCACCTTCCGGAGGTGTACCCACAAACTCTTCAACCCCGAAGTCGGCATGCGGCACCTGAAGATTGCGCAATGCGTGGTACGTCTTCATTGAGGCGGTGGTAGCATTCATGCTGTGAGTAAGGGCGCCCTTCGGCCAACAGCCTTGCTATTGGCTTTGTGGGCCCTATGCCTACTTCCAGGGTCTTGTAACCGCAGGCAATAAGGGGCTGGATTAGTAGGTAAAGGAGGCACAATGCTTCTGCATGTATGGCTGTCGATACATATAGGCAGGGAGTATTGACCTTGCCAGAGGGGTACAGGCTCGGAGCTCACCTGATATCGATCGAATACCAAGGGTCATGACCGTCGCCCGTCCTCAGCTCTGCACATAAAGCGCCGAGGTTATCGCCAACATGGAGTTTCAATACAGTTCAGATTTCCTGCTGCTCCGAAGAGCGACAATAAGCGGCCGATATGCCATCACTACCGTGGAAGATATTGAGGCATCATAAACCAATCTATACACCCCATGGAGCTACCCTTGAACCATCGTCTATAGAGATGCTAAATCTCAGCGGGTGAACACAACATAATCACATCACATCAACAGGGAGTCATCGCTTACGGTCGTCTACAGGCCAAGTCCAAGTCCAAATTCAAATCATGGTCCAGCGTCACGAGACTCTGACGGCTATGTCTATGAGATTGTCGCTCGCAAGCCGGTTCCAACAACATCAGATCGGGCCCATCCAAGCCGATGGGATATACTGTCTTTCAACTCGCAGCGGCTGAAGGAGCTTCAGGGCTACCACTTTGGCGTAATGTGCTGCGCCGTGATCGCCTCGTCAGTTGCCATTATCAATATAGTTTTCATCTCATGGGCAATAGCAACTTCCGGAGTGCACGGTGATCTTGGCACATTGCAGGAAGGTAGCTGCCACCAGACAAATGTCCTCACTCTGTGGATACACCTTGCCATCAATATTCTTGGCACTCTGCTGCTCGGTGCCAGTAACTACAGCATGCAGTGTCTCTCTTCGCCAACGCGCCGTGAGATCGACAGGGCCCATAATAAAGGTATCTGGCTAGACATAGGGGTGCCCAGTATCCGGAACTTGAGAAGGCTATCTGCCACGAGGATCCTATTGTGGTGGCTCCTCGCTCTGTCTTCAATACCTTTACACTTGCTCTACAACAGTGCAGTCTTCTCTTCACAATCCACACGAGAGTTCAACGTCTTTGTTGTCTCCAAAGACTTTTTTGAAGGTGCTCCGTTCAGCGCCGATCTATATGGCCATGTCGAAGTCTGGGGAGGATTGCCAGATGCTGACCTTACACCTTATCAAGACAGATTGGGAGGTCTCCAACAGAACAAGACCTCGTGGACGCAGTTGGAGAATGAAGCATGTATAAAGGCTTATACGCCAAGTATACTCTCCTCTCGTGCGGATGTTGTATTGGTTTCCTCCACATCAAACTCGACCAATTCTCTCCTCAGCTTTAGTGCCGACATCTCCGCACAGATTACTACCAACTCCGTGTGGCAATCACTGGGTTGGATGTGCTCAATGCCTTACTACTTAGTTTACTATCATTGCTCTCACTTTCAGCACGTCGAAAATCCTCGTGACTGGTCGATCTGGATATATCCAAGGATATATTCAAATCAGAGCTATGACGAAGTAACGCCAATCGCGACACCGGTACAGTACTGTCTAAGTCAGCCGGTACAAGAAGATTGCAAGCTACAATTCAGCGTAGGAATCATGATGGCTGTAATTGTGTGTAACTTGGTCAAAGCTATCTCTATGGGCTTTATTGCATGGAAACAAGACCCAGAGCCGCTGGTGACTCTTGGGGATGCAATCAAGTCCTTCCTGAACCAGCCTGATCCTACCACAGAAGGTAATTGCGTCGTTCAGAAATCTCGTTTTGAAAGAAGCAAGGTATGGGGACGCCTTCCGTCGAGATGGCGCGCAGAGCCTTTTAGATGGTTTCGAGCTGCCAGTATCAGAAGGTGGCTGACATGTAATACCCTGTAAGTACCCCTTTAGTCTTGACATGCCCTTGAATCTTCCGCATCGGTCATTCATTGTTCCGCGTGGATTGGTCAGAGAATTCGTGAGACGGCGTGAAAGCAAGCACGGGCAAGATACCTTAGCAATTTCACTTGACCCATAGTTGCAGTGCTAGAACACAAAGTTCATTCTAAATTTGCGCAGACATCGCTGATTATCTATTAGATGCCTTTCGGCTCTCATCGCCTCGGGTGTTCTTCTCAAGTTGGGTTTGGATGCAGTCACTTCCAAGCACTTCTCCCATCTTTGGTCACTCGGACTCGGGACTATCACCCCGGAAACCTTCATTTTCTTCAGCCAGGGCACCAACTACTCAGCCGGGTATAGGCTCGTTGCCATAATGCTACTCGCCAACCTACCCCAGTTACTTCTTTCCTTTCTCTACTTTGCGTACAATAGTATCTTCACCTGCATGCTACTCGCTCAGGAATGGAACGAGTACGCCAGGAAGAGGAAACCGCTCAGAGTGACATCACCAGTCGGTCGGCAGCGCGGTTCATATCGCTTGCAGCTACCCTACCGCTACGGCATTCCACTCCTGATTGGCTCGGGCATACTTCACTGGCTGGTCTCGCAGTCAATCTTCCTTGTTCGGATCTCCTCTTATCAATCTACGGGGACCCTTGATATCGAGTCGGGAATCTCAACATGCGGTTATTCGCCCATCGCAATTATATTCGTCATCGGCCTTGGATCGATTATTGTGCTCCTCGGTATTGCTAACGGATTTAGGGTCTCCAGAAGTGGAATGCCTTTGGTGGGCAGCTGTAGTGCGGCCATCAGTGCAGCCTGTCATCCGCCACAGGGAGACCTTGACGCGTCGTCAAGGCCGGTGATGTGGGGAGTCGTGGCGAAGGAAGACACCGAAATTTCCGATGACGATATCGGCCACTGTTCCTTTACCAGCTTCGAGGTAGAGGCACCTACACCGGGCAAATGGTACGCTTGACGTTGCAGTAATTCGCAATAAGGCTGTGCGTCGCCAAGCATGGTTCTACGATGAGTTTAGTGAGAATGCAACACTTCGCGTTTGGCAGGTCACCTGATAGCGATTCTGCAAAACAGGCGATCATGGCGTAGTGCGATCCAAAGTGCTGCTCTTGACGCCTGGGATATCTCGAAAGCTTGAGCCGGGCAACACCAACAAACGACTGTGCGTATTAGTGTGACGTAAAAGCCTTCGGGGACATTCCGATATGCCTACAGTAATAGTCAATGACTGCATAGCCAAGCTTTCAGAGGCGTAGGGTATTGTGCCAATTTAGCTTTCATAACGTGGAGGATTCATACTCCTTGTACCCTAATTATGGGAAGGCGACCTATGCCATACCATTTGAAAAGCCTTCGCATAGTTAGATAATGTAGAGAGTTCGCGGAGAGATCAATCCTGCGGAGAGGAAGAAGGACAGGTCTGATTCACTGACCATGGTATCGTCGCCCCCTTTGATTTTCAAGACAAAAGTATGGTGCGACACACAAAGACGAAAGCTGTATTCAAACCTCCTGAACAGCAGCCGAGAGCGCCCTCACACTTACTTTCCCTTGCAATACCCACCAATTCACGATTGAACAGGGGCTACGAATCAAGAATCTATGTCACCGCACTACGAACTCATATCACGTCGCTACTTGCTATCAGCAACGGATCTCTGGGATATACCTACTCATTGAAAGGAGGATCGTGGTCGAGCGTTGAATACTATACAATGTAAACGCGTAAGTAGCATGTCGAAGTCTTCTCACGTCCTAATCTATCGTATACAAGATGTCAACGGCATGATTCCCTGATGTGAGATACAGCTACCGAGCGGATCTTCATGGGGAAAAGGTGATGAATATACATGCACGAAGAAGCGTAGACATGATGAGTATTGGATTTCTCGAACGTTCCCTTCCATAGTATACGGCTGGAGTTGTTACATACTCTATCCCACATCCTAGCAAGGCATCCATCCGTCCAGAGTAGAACAATGACAAGATCCACCCATCCTCCTGAACACCAAACACATGCGTATTTGTTTACCACCGAAAATGATGATATTCGATTGCAAACCGATCCACCGCTTGAAAATGATAGAACTACGTCAGATGCTGTAAACCTCATACTATACAACAACACTTGAACTATAGAGTCCAACCATCATCCTTTTAGTAAACATATCTATTCCTATTCCTATTACTAGTAATATAACACCTACTACCAGTTTTTAATCCTACTTATATTCATCGCGTTGGGATAATAGTCTTAATAGTAGTAACAGAACCCGTATTGTCTATACCCCTAATAGTGGAATTCATACCGCTGCGTACGCCTATATCTCTGCGTGGTGCGGAGAAAACCCTCTATTATATAAGCATGCTTCTATATAGTGATCTAGTAGGGCAGTGTCTCTGTTAGCAAAGAGTAGCACTACCGTTAGCAATAATATCAGCAAGGATATAGAATTCGGGATATCCTGGAGGAGGTGTAGGGTTTGACGGACGCAGACGTGGTACTGCTTGTAGAGCTTGAGGTGTTGCGTATAGAAAAGGGATGAGCTTGAGGACTCAGTTGTAGTAGACTAATTAGATAGAGGCACCCAGATTGATGCGTTTGTATATAGGGTTTGGAGATGGATCCGAAGGTTTCGCACCTTATAAAGGGGGAGGGGGGAAAGGTAGAATTTGTTGCAGTAGCTGCTGAAGTATTGACTGAAACTCTTTGAGTAATTGTAGTTGTAATCGTTGTTATATAGTTCTACTGTCTACCGTTTTCGAACCATTGAGTTGCACAAACATTATAGACTTGAGAGGGGAGGGTGAAACGTTTGACTGTTGGCTGTGGGGGTTGAGTTGTTAGCAGTGCGCGGGAACATGTATGTGTATGTGTATGTGCCGGCGGATGGTGCGTTGAGCTTTGTCGAGTAGGCTGCGGTGGTCGCCTATATTGCTGATGGAGTGGAGGAAGTTTCCTAGTATTAGGGTAGAGTAGATATAGCAATATTTATATCAATCTCGATAATATCTTGCTATATTACTTCATGTTCTCATTCCTATTGCCGAGAAGCTGTTCTGTATCACATATATAGGTGTTAGAAAGAATCGTTGCATATTTAAAATAGTGATGCATGATGGGACGGCTTTGAAAAGTGTCTCGGTGACTATAAGCCACCGCTTCTGTCCCTCCACTTCTCTACCAATTCCTCATTGAAAGTCATATCCAACATGGCCGTGCCGAACTCGTCAATGTCCGCGGGTACCGCGTCGTCAAAGAGCCTCGCGCACTCGAAGCGCTGCAAGAACGCCACATTCCTTCCCAAGCACTGCTTCTCCCACTCGGTGGCGCTGGCGGCATTCCAAAGGCCGCTGCGGTTCGTGTACATGACGCCGCCGGGGCAGGCCGACCAGCGCTGCCGCAGCGCGGAGAAGACGGGGGAGAGGCTGACGGCGACGAGCCAGGTGCGGCGGATGCTCTCCGACAGGATCCACAAGTACCACTGTTGCTGCGAGTCGGTGGACGGCGTTGGCAGACAGCCGACAAGATGCGTGGCAACGGCGTGAGTGTTTGACAATGCCTTTGCGGCCGAGTGGAAGAGCTTGCCGGCCCAGCTGTCCTGGACGGCCATGTGGCCTTCGGCGACGTGGCGGGAGCGGATGTCGCCGTCGAAGAGGCCGATGATCTGGTAGACCATGAGCGCGTGCAGCCTTGTTAGCTGCGCGAACAGGTCAACATCTTGCTCCCCTCCGTCGGCCCACTCATCCACGCCAACGCTGTCCAGGATAGCCCCGTTCTCCTGGAGTAAATCGGTTGACCTGTCCTCTACAATCTGGAGCACGGTGTCCGTGTTTGCGGGTGTCCGGTGGATATAGCTAGCCAGCGTGGCATACGCGACCTGCACGCACGCCGGGGAGTTCGCACTGTACAGACATGGATGGATGAAAGGGTTGCTGCCGGTGGTAACCCAGCGTTCGAACCAAGACTGCAGCACCGCCACGTACTTCTTCATCGTCGTTTTGCCAACTGGCATAGCGGCCGAGGTGTCCACTCTATAGGATATCCTCCACGTCTCAGGCGCAAGGAACCAGTCTACCCTGGTCGCCGGCGCGCTGGGCGTTTGAAAGAGAGACGACGGGGCAGGGAAGTCACTGTATATGAGTGGAAATGCCAGGTCCAACATAAGGTCGTCTGCAAGGATCAGGTCTGCGGTGCTGGAGGATGTGTTGCCTGCAACCTCAGCGAGCAGTCCATCCTCCACTGTCGGCACCGAGCCTCTCAACCCATCCGACAGCAATGGTCGAGACGAGGAAGCTGCTCTGCTTCTCGACGGCGGATAGACGCAGGACCTGCCCCTATCCGCGCATCGTGCGCACGACGGCATCTGCCGACCGCATTTCCGCTTCGACCTTGCGCAGGCGCTACAGGCGTTAGATTCCGCGTGCGTCGGCATGGTCGAAGGACAGATCCTTTTGGGGTCTTCTTTGGGGACAGAAATAACTCCCGATCTTGTCCGCGGCGGAAGTCGAGCGGAATACTGTAGGCGCGCAATTGTCGTCAGCTGGGTGCGTCTCATTTCTATTGGGCAATCGCCCGCACGCTAACGCGAACGGCGGAAGCCTAGTCCGCAATATAAAACACCTCCATTTCTAGGGGATAGAGGCATCTGGAGTTGCAGTGCAGGCTTCATCGGCCATGCAATCTGCGGGTGCTTCTACTACACCATGGCCATACTATTTCGCAACATTTCCATTACGGGAAAAGATATCTCTCAGTTCTGAAGAAATGACAATGTACTCCAAGTCACTGAATGCATTTTGTTTAGGAGACCGCGGCGGACTAGAGCCCACCGACATGTAGTAAAGCGGACTAGCTCTCGGGATTTCGCACGGATGCCGTGAGGTGGCTCTGAGTATATATATAAGACTCCAACGCAAACTTACAATCCATCTCATAATTCAGTACTCTGCTTTGCATCCCACACCAAGTTAACATCACTCAATATGTCCGTGTACGTTATTACTGGGGTGTCGAAGGGAATCGGGGTGAGTCTGCCTTATGCCGTGTTACGCATTGCTTATGCTTAAGCCAGCGTAGTTCGAGTTCGTCAAGCAGATCTCGGAGGACCCGAAGAACCTAGTCGTCGGTCTGGTCCGCGACAAGGCTACGACCGAGAAGAAGGCGGCGGCAGAGCTGGGCGACCGTTCCAATGTCCACATCCTCCATGCAGACCTCACCAGCTACGCTAGCCTGAAGCAAGCCGCTGCCGACACTGCCAAGATTGTTGGCGAGCGTGGCATCGACTACCTGGTTGCCAATGGAGCTTTCCCGTCCCTCTTCGACGCCTATGACCCTATCGGCGCATTGTAGGTCTACTTCCCTCTGGCTACTGTCCGGGTTGGTCTGTGTTTAACGCTATGTATTCAACAGGGGCGACAAGGTCGTGGAGCTGGAGGATGTTTCATTGAAGCTATTCCAGACTAACGTCGTCGGCAACATCCACCTCTTTAACCTCTTCCTCCCTCTTGTCATGAAGGGCAAGGTCAAGAAGGTCATCACTATTTCCAGCGGTCATGCCGACCTCGACTTAATCAACGATCTCGAGATTGAGACAAGTGCTTTGTATGCTGCCTCCAAGGCGGCCATGAACGTCATTGTGGCCAAGTTCAACGCGCAATATAAGAAAGACGGTGTGCTCTTCGTGAGTATCAGCCCGGGAGTGGTAGAGGTGGGCCACTTTGTGAATGGTACGTATCCCTGTCTTCAAGATTAAAACATCTGGATATTCTACTAATGCAGACCCACAGCCGCTCCAGAACAGATCCAAGGCTTGATGGGATTCATGGGCAAGCTTTCAACCTATGCCCCTCACTTTAAGGGCCCGACCCCTGTAGACGAAGCCATCCCAAATATCAGGTCGACCTGGGAGAAGGCCAGCATCGATAGTGGGTATGGTGGTGCATTTATCTCGCATTTTGGAAACAAGCAGTGGTTGTAAACTTGGGGTCCAGATCCATTACACCAGATACACTTATTGATGTAGTTGACATAAGTAGGTGTACCAAAGTTCGATTTGCTTCCCTAAGTAAGTACTCCCAGCATAAGTTGACTGTTGCGCAGGCCTTGTGCAATCAAGGGTGCAAACAACACATCTATGTCATATGTACCGAGTACCCTAGGCCTCGAGTAGCCGAATGTCTGCAATTGTGTGAAATCTTGGAGAAACCTCTCGAATGTACTCAAGTCAATTTAGCAATGCCAAAGGTCCAACTTGACAACGTTGAAGTTCATGGGACTAATCAAGCTGTGTTTCAGGTTATCGGTGTTCGAACTCGTTATTGTCAGCAGTTTCAAGGACGGCAACGCACTGACTGCTTCCATAAGGTCTAATTGAACGCCATGAGGTCCACGCCTCCCATTACATCTCAAATGTACTGCTTCAAGCCGTGTAAGGGTGGGTACGGACTGGTAAGGTGCTTCTTCGATTGCCATGTGCAAGGTGGATAATCTCCCGAACGGCCAGGTGAGGGTTAAGGTTCTCAAATTCGGCAAGAAGTACGGCAATCTTGTAAGTATATCTTCGTTTTCAAGGCGGCATGATGAGTAATCCGAAGCACCGCGGCATTTTAGCCAAATGACATATCGACCGATACGCTCAACGGCCACTTCCTCCATCAGCTTCCCAAGAGACCTTTCGAAAATGGTCTCATGTTTGTAGGCCGCGTATTTCCGAATCAGATTGCGATGAACTCCGAGGAACGGTTGTGCTGCCGATTGTATCTATCGTCCGACATGTCCCTGCAAAGTTTTCAAGATCTTCTAGCAGCACATATCTTGATATTGCACATGTCACTTCTGTAGGGAGATCGGCAAGGGTTGCCACTCAGGTTTTTGTGGCCGCGGTGGGACCAGGTTAAAGTTACAGAGATGCGATGAACAACTGAGCTATGTTGGGATTGGAGCATTGCTCAAGGAGCAAATGCTTAAGCATGGAGAGAACGGACGGCTTGAGGACTTCCATGCTAAGGAGTAATTGTAAGTTCTCATAAAGCGTTGCCTTAGTACCTTAGACGTACCAAGCCGGGCAAGCCGGTCGCTAAGCCCCTTCAGGTTAGTAAGGCTAACTAGGTAATAGGAGGGTAGTACGTCTAAGTATAAACTTCTATAATTTTACTAGATATCCTATTTTTTAATAACGCGTTATATAAATTTTTTACTTATCTTTTTAAACTATTAATATTATACTTTATATAGTAATTATATTTATACTATATTTTATATACTATATAATGTATTTATTTTTAATACTTTTACTTATATTAAATCTAATATACTTACTAGAAAGGTAGTCTAATATTAATAAGGATTTAGTATCTTTATTAATAATTATTAACTTATTATCTAGATAGAATTCTAATAGTTAGATAGTAGTAATAGTAATACTCTTACTCTATTTTATTTCCCTTAGCGCGTTGATAGCTAGTTCCTAATATTAAAGCCTATTATTTAAATACCTAGTACTCTTAATAGATATAAACGCGACCTTAAGGTACCTTCTTACTCCTTTAATATAGCGCTAGTCCTAATATAGTTATAATTGGGTTTTAGAGTAGATAAAGATCTAATAAGCTAGCTTAATTAAGAGCTTATTATTATAAGGATAAAGGATAAGTTTAATTTTAATATAAAGGCCTAGTAAGTTAAAACGCTAGAAACCCTATTAGGGAAGGAGATAGATATTATCCTTATTACTAAGATAGGGTTTAGGAAGAGTATTATCTTCTAGGTAGTACTATTACTTTTCTTATTACTAAGGATAGTACTAGTTCTTATACTACTTAATACCTTAGAAGAGGAATAGTATAAAAAAACTATAAGTAGTTAATAGCTATAAGCTATTTATATTAAATAGGGATACTAACTTAAGCTCTAACCTTAAGATAATTTATAATAGCTACTTTATTTATAATATATCCCCTAACCTCTTATCCCTTATATAGGTAGATAACTTTTATAGTATTTATAAGCCCTAAAATCGCGATATTAAAGGCCTTTAACTAAGATATCTTAAAGTACCCTAGTTTTTCTATAAATCTATACCTTCTAGTTATTAATAAGGCGTACCTAGTCTCTAATTAATAAGACTTTAGATTAAGTTATTATTAGTTTAATATCCTTTAATTATAACTTCCTAATAGTATACTTATATTAGGAGTATCTATAATACTAGATAAGATAACTCTTAGGGTTATTTAAGAATAGTATAGATTCCTAGCTAATTATTATATTATTAAGATAGTATTAGATCGGCCTAAGATATATATTTAAACTAGCTATTTATAGGAGGCTATATTTATAATATTAGATCTCTAGTAGGTTTTACTTAAGGAGGTTTATACTCTATATAATATACCTAAAATAATTATCTTTATAGACTCTATAAAATTAGTCTATAACATATATATTTTATTAAAGATATAAATAAATTAACTAGGGTATCCCCTTAGATTATACTATTAGGTGTCCCTATTCTTTACTAATATAGCTACCTTAGATAAGACTAGAGTTATTATATATTTTAGGATACTATCTACTAAATATAAGGGACTAAAGATACTAGTCGCGATTAATATATACGGCCTTAATATTAATAACCTAGATATTATAAGAGTAGTATAATAGCTACTTCTATTAACTATACTAAAGCTTTTCTAGTATATAAGTAGGGCGATATATTATAGCGTTAGTTAGGTATAATTTATCTTACTCTATCCCCTATAATATATTAGCCTTAAAAGTAGTAGGAAGGTAGGTATTATAAATAAGTCTATATAAATAGATATTAATCTAGATATTATATAATTAGGAGGGATAAAAAAGCTAAAGGATACTAATTATTAGCGGGACCTACTAGCTAGCTAATAGGACCTTATTAATACCCTATTATAAGGAAACTATATATATTATATTAGGTTAGATTTCCTAGAAGATAATATTTATTATATATCTTTATTTATTAAACTAGACCCTTATTACTTAATATATAACCCTAACTTATAAGTAAGTACGGATTACTATATTTAATTAAAGAAGCCTCTAGCTAAGGATTTACTTTATTAGCTATAGATCCTTTACTAATTAAAGGAGTAGAGGGAGAAGAAAGTATATAATTAATACCCTAATTTATTTTTAGCTTATTTCCCTAATATTATTATATTAGATAGCGTGTTAATATCCCTAGTTAATTAAGGTAAGTATATCTATAATAAGCTAATTATATAGTAGTAGGTTAGATATAAGTAGGCCTCTATTTATAAGTATTATATTAAGATTATTATAATTCTTACTAAGGCTTATACTTTATTAAATAAAAGAGGTATTATCTTTAAGGAATAGACCTAATATTATACTATTAAATAGAAGTAAATTTAAGACCTAGATCTAAATATTAAATAGGTAGAGTTTAAGAGTTATAGGTATAACTAGTTAATATATATTAACCTTAATAAGGATATAATACCTAGTAGTAGAAATAGTTATAAGCGGGGAAAACTAACTAGCTTACTAGTAAAGGAGTATATTATAAAAAGGGCTAGGTAGACTACCCTCTAGGTATCCCTTAGAGTATCTATAGTACCTAGTATTATAGATATAGTAGTACCTAATCTAGCTATATCTACCCCTAATTTTACTAATATTATACTATCTTAATCCTTAATAGAAGTACCGCCTACTTTAATATAAGTACTAGGTAATATAGTTAGGCTAATAACCCCTCTCTATTATTAGTAGGCCTTAGAGGTATAATCTCCTAATATTTTAATATTTTTATTACTATTAAGGATTAGAAGGGTAAGGAAGCTTCTATCTAAGTTATTATATCCTTATATAGATATAAGTTAAAGCTACGCTACGCGGTTTTATTATTAATATTATATAAGGATATATTTAAGCGGGGCCCTTATTATATATTAAAGTAGCTTTATAAGTAAGGTTAAACTAGCTAGGGCCTTATCTAGATTATATACTAGTATTTTAGCCTTAAATTATTATTATTATTATCTCTTATATCCCCTTCTAATATATATTATTAATTATACTTTAAGATATTTTCCCCTATTTAGTTAAGCCCCGTAATATATAGGTCTATTATAGGGTATAGTAAGAAGCGGTTATACTCTAATTTCTAAAGTAATTTAATACTTAGATTTATTATTATACTTTATATATCCTTAGCCGCTAATTTAGATAGGTATTTTATAGATTATAGTTTTTTAAAGCTAAATTTTATAGTCGCTTTAACCTCCTAGAAGTATAGAATATTTAACGCCTAATATTCTAGGAGATAATTACTATATTTTAAAAAGTATAATTACTCTTATTAAAACGCTTTTAAGCTATTATTTAATAATTTAAGTAGATAATTAAGCTTAAAATTTATATTTAAAGCCCCTTATATATTAGTAAGGCTATTTAATAATATTACTTCTTAAAGCTAGATAGTAGCCGCTAGGCTATTTATTAGGTATATTATATAGAGTAGTATATTTATATATTTAGGTATTTATATAACCTCTACCTAGAAGATAAGAGAGGTATATCTTAATACGTAGTAAAGAAGACTAATATCTATATATTTAATTATATATTAAAGGGTTAGGTATATCTTAATATACTTATAAAAGTTCTAATAGTTATTAAATTATTAATCCTATATAAGAGGCGCTACCCTTATTTATATAATTAGCGGCTATTTATAAATTCTTTTAGATATATACTTTAAAGCTTTACTCTATAAACTAGGCTATTAGGTAGTAAGCTCCTTACGGGTATTATTACTCTTTATAGGATGCGTTTTTAACTACTAGAAGAGCTATATTTAAATATTATAAACTTAAGATTAATATTTATATATAACTAACTCTTCTAATACCTAGAAGTTATTAGGTTAAATTACCCACGAGTAATCCTATTAATTAGCCGCGTATTATAGGGTTAATAGGTTAGATACCCCTAGCCTACCTTAATAGATCCTATAAATAAGTTATAAGAAGTTTAGGCGTAAATATTATAGCCCTAGGCTAGGGAGGAGCTAGTCTAAAGAGTTATAATACTATTTTAATATCTTATATTATAGTTCCTTAATAGAATAGATACGTAGTTATATCTTTAGATCTTTATAGATAAGTTACAACAATTTATTATATATTAGATCTTTATCCTTAATCCTAATTTACCTCCTAAATATATTAAAGATAATATAGATATTATTAGAAGTTATACTCTTATCCTTTATTACTAGCTTTATAAGGAAGACTCTTATCTTCTAGGGGTCTAATTTTTTTTATTACAGGTATCTTTATATATTATAGAAACTTAGTATTTCTATCTATAAAATAAAAAAGGGCTTAAATTAATAATTAGATATAAAAACTTTAAATCTAGGGGATAGTATAGGTTAGTATATAATTATATATATATCTAACTTAGATATACCTACTAGCCTACTTTATCCCTAGATAATATATAGTTTATAATATACTTTATAGATAAAAGTATTATAGTAGGATATTATATATATTACTCTAGTCGGCCGTAGTTAAAACTATAACCCTTAATTATAAGATAGGTAGTAATAGACTAGAAGGCTTATTAATTACCTACTTATTCTCTATATCTTCCTTTTATAAACTTAAAATTATTATATATAATAATACTACTTATAACTTAGCCTATTAGTTATACCTTCCTCTCTACTTTACTAGTTAGCTTTTCTATCCTCTATTAGAGTGTAGTATAAGATATAATAAGGCTAAGTTAATATAATATATTTAAAACTCGGCGCCTAGTACCCCCTTAATAGAAGTATAGTCCTAGGATTATTTAGAAGTTTATTACCCTATTACTAGGTTACAATAGGTAATAAAGAGATATAAAAATAGTAATATTTCGCTGGATATTAATAGCCTTACTAGTTAATAATAGGTTCTAGGGCTATACCTTTATATAGGCCCGTTTAATAAGACTTAACTATTAAGGTATAAGCTCCTTAATTAACGTAATAGCTTTTTTAAGGTACTTTAGTAAGTCTATTCTACTATCTTCTATTAATAGTATAAACTACTTAAAGACCTTATACTCTACTAATATAACTACCTTATTATATAAAGTATTAGTTATATTATCCTACCCCTAATTATTAAGAAACTTAGTCCTCCTATCTCTAACTACTTTTATATATTCTTTATCTTATAGGAAATTATAATAGACCTAGTTAAGTTATTAGCTATATAGATACTATATATAAGGTATACTTTATTTATATATTAATATAGCTAGGAAATAAGGTATATCTTAACTAATACCTTTAAGTATCTCTTTAACTTTAAGGATCTTCTTATAATTACTAAGATAGTATTAATAGCATTTTACTACCCACGTTAAAGTAGGTAAGAGGGATAGTATATATAATAATATATATAATAGTCTTAATAATCTATTATAAGATAAATTTATCTAGCTTGATAATAACCCTAGCGAGGTACTATATCTATATTATAAAGGTAAGTAAGGGGGCTATATTAGGGGGGAGGAAATATTTAGTAGGGATAAAAGGTCGCTTATTAGGTTAATAGGCGTTAGATATAAATTAATAGCTATTATAGATTAAGGACTAAATAAGTAAATAGGGCCTTTAATAGGATATATAACTAGATTTAAGAATAATAGTATAAGCTAAATAGACTATATATTTACTATTAATAAGACTAGTTATTCCGCGCTACGCGGGTTTAACCTATATTTAATTAGATAATAGACTAGTAGTAGAATAAGCTTAATAGTAGTATTTATACTATTTAATCTAATTTCCTTCTAATATAATTAAAATAACTCTTATATTTATAAAATACCTACTCTATCCCCTTTACCTTAGGCTACGCCGCTTTAAAAGTATATAACGCCTCTAATCTATACCTCCCTATCTCCCTTTTTACTACTATCCTATTTTTACTAATTATAATATTTATATAAAGTTAAGTTATAGGATTATCCTAACTTATCTTATATAAGAGAGCCTAGTTAATAGGTAAAGAGAGTAGAAGCTATATACTAGGCGGGAACTTATATAGTAGAGAGCTAAACTTATTAGGATATCTAAAGGGGGTTAATTTAATAGTAGTCTAGTAAGTATAAGTAATTATAAGATTAATCTATTTATCTAACTCATTATTAAGTATCTCCTTATCCTCTTAAATACCTATAAACTAGGGGAGGATAGTATAGTAAGTTAGGTTACCTATAGTAGCTATAGACCTATATAGGATTTCTAGCCTTATTATACGTATATTACCCTATTTATAGGGGATAGGGATATATCAATTAAACTTATTATAATCTTTAACCTTCTATATCTTCTTAAGGCCGTAAATAGGCCTAGCTAATAATATCTTATATATAATTACCTATTCCTACTATTCTCTAATCTACTTATAAAAACTAGGAAGGATTTTAGTATACCCTTCCTTAATCTTATTATTAAGAGAAATGGAACCCTAAATAATATTAGTACTATATCTATATAATAGATATATTAGAATATTTAGGTTAATATACTTAAAGAAGGTAAAGTTACTAGGTTAGGTATACTTTATATAATAGGGATATAATACTAGGCGATAATTCTAATCTAGCTAGAGGTAGATATATAATACCTAGTATTAGATATCTTACTTAATAATCTACTAGGTTAATACGTAGTATATAGTTTATAACTAACCCTTATTCTTCTATCTATTATATTCGCCTTAGTCGTATAGGTATATATTAAATTCCTCCGCTATTATACTATTAATCCTATCCTTACGTAATCCCTTAAAGTTAATACTATCTTATAACTAGGTAAATATCCCTAAAATTATAAGGTTCCTAGATTCCTCCTAATTACTTCATATTTCTTTACTAGTAATTTCCTCTATAATAAGGTAGGTAAGGGTATTAGAAAGTAGCTTATTAAGAGTAGATAAGATAGCGCGTTGAGTATAGATACTATAATTATCTTACTTAATCTAAAGCTAATCTTTAACGCGCTATTAATTTAAGGTTAATTAACTAGTCTTAAAGGCGTTAATATTATATCTATTCTCCTAATATAAAATAAGTCTTTCTTAGAGTTTAGGTAGTATAAGTATCTTTACCTAGAATCTAAGATAGCCTATTATCCCTTATAGGTATTTAAAGTAGATATACTTAAGTATAAAGTTTATATCTAGAAATTCCTTAATATTACTAGACTTATATTTAATACTTTTATACTAGCCGCCTCTTAACCCTTCTTTAATACCTAATCTAGGATCTTATAGTTTATACCTTTATACTTATACCTACTATTTAGTAGGCGAAGGCTTTAATCTCTTTATTACTTATCCGCGGTATTAGATATATCCTTATTTATATTAGGTCTACCTAGCCTATTTAAAATTAATAGTTAGTTATCTATTTACTTAGTTAATTAGTTACTATTATTAATAGTTAGATTAACCCTATCCTATTACTTATATTATTTATACCGCCTCCTTTTTAATAGGTTTAGTAGTTCCTTATTAGATATTATATTATATTTTACTAGGCTAAGAGCTTCCTAGCTTATCTTTAGTTACTTAAGGATAGTATTAGAAGGGGTAGGGTAATTAAGGAGGTTAATAATCTATACTTTATCTATTAGATCTAGCGCCTTTTAGTCTTAAGTTAAGGCCTACCTTATAGCTACCTAACCTAGCCTATACTCCTTTATCTAATTATACGCTACTAACTTAACTATCTTTATAGTATCCTAGTAGTAATACCTTTTAGTAATAGATACTATTTACTCTAAGTACTTCTTAGCTAGATTACTATTATACTATCTATTTATATCTACCCCTTATACCCCCTTAATCGCCTTAATTAATAGTATCTTCCAGTATCTTCTTTTAGTCGCTACCCTTTAAATCTCCTAGAGGGTTTTTAAATCTAGGATATTATAGGCTTCCTCCTTTATCTTATACTTAGTATATTATAATCTATCTTTAGTTATAAGACTTTAGGCCTTAATTACTACCTCTCTAATAATCTCTTCCCCCCTAGAAGTACTATCTAAGATCTACTTAACTATCTCTAACTAGGCCTTTTTACCCCTTATAATAGTAATAAGATTATAAATATAGTCGCGGATATCGCGAGGTATTAATAATTACTTAATACTTAACTTTTTATTAAAGGGGATAACCTCTATAGTAAATAGCTAAGAAACCGTTAAATATTAAGGAGGTATAAAGAATAAGGGTAAGTACTACCCTTTAATAGATTAAGTAAGAAGATTAGAACCTTAATAATTAATAAGATTATATTAATAATACTAACTAGGTAGGCTAAAGGTACTAGATAAATATAAATATATAATCCTTATTATATTTAGGTAATATAATAATAGAATACTTTACTTCTAGATAGTATAATAATAGAATAATTTACTTCTAGATAGTATAATAATAGAATAATTTACTTCTAGATAGTATAATAATAGAATACTTTAGTTTATACCTTATATTATACCTATTTATTTTACTTCTAGAGGGTATATAATATTAAGATTATCTAGAGTATATTATTTATTTAAAGTATTTACTACCTTAAATCCTTTTAACTTTTATAACCTTTTCTTAACTTTATTATAATACTATAACTTTTTTCTTAGATACTAAGCTAAACCCTAGTTAGATCTTAATATCCCCTTTAAATACTAAGTTTTTATTTAGATCTTATAATACTATTAATAGACCTAGTTCTTATAGCCCTTAATAAGATAGTAGTAAATATAAGAGCCTATCTATATTAATTTATAAGTATAAGATATATAATTAATATAGATAAGTAAAATACTACTAAGACTATTAATATAAAAGACTTAAAGAAAATACCTACCTAGGAAACTATCTTTAGTAATCCTATTCCTACTACTACTACGTCCTTATTAAAAGGTCCTTAAGGACGGTAATTAGTTAGCGGGAAGAGTCTCCCTAAATTAATAATAGATATAATAAAGGGGGTAAAGAAGCTATTTATAAGTTATAAGTAAAAGGTACTAATTAGTATATTATAGAAGCGCGCGAGGGTAAAGGTAACTAAAAAATCTAAAGAGCTAGTTATAGACTTAAATATAAGTAGAGATAAAGACCTAAGAGATATAAGTTAAACTAAGGCCCCTAAGTTTAAATCTAAACTAGATAAGAAGGGTAAAGGTAAGGTATATAAAGTAGATAATAAGGTAAAAGAGCTATCTACTTAGCCTAAGTAATTAAAGATCCCTAAAAACGGCCCTTATAATCCTACTAGAATAGCTATTAATTATTATTATATTAATTATTATATCTTTTATAGCCTTATTAATAATACTTATAGTCTAAGTAGCCCCTCTAAATTTTATGAATTTTCTAACTATAACTAGCTTACGCTATATTCTAATAGTAATATTATAGACCTTAAGGATATCCTATATAATATAATAGTATATCTAGATAATAAAGCTATCGCCTTTATTACTATATATACTAGGATTAAGGAGAGAAAGGAGTATTAACCTACTAAGTTTAATTAGAATAGTATAGTTTATATAATATAAATGCCTCTAGGGAACGCTATAAAGGAATAGAAGGATATAGGTACTATTAATATAGACGGGGAAATAGTAGAAGCGGGGGATTAAGGGTAGTATTATATCTAGTATTAGGGCTTATACTAGCTTTATAAAAAGGAAGGTCTTAATACTAGGGTCTATAAGATTTACTTAAGCTATAAGAAGGCTTATAAAACGGGCTTTAAGATTAGATTAAAGGCGGTTATCTAGGCCCCCCCTAGCTAAGATAGCTAACACGATATTGATATAAAAGCTTAAGAGGACTAGGCTCTTAGGAGCTTTAGGGGATAGGGGGGAAGTATTAGGTACTAGGGTTAGATACTATCTAGCCGATCTTCTTATAAGGTAATAACTAGGATATAGTATAAAGTTAACCTTTTTATATCTTATAAGAAGTAACTAGATATATAGAAATTACTATTAATAATTCCGCGCCGCGCGGAATTACCTATTATATAAATAGTCTTCTCTTTACTATTTATCTTATTTAATAAATAAGACTTATCTTCTAGGGCCCTCGCTTATCCTCCCTTTTATTAAATTATATTAACCTATATTTATAGGAATATATTATATCTTATAAGGAGTTTATTTAGCTATTAATCTATTAATTATAATCGCGTATACTTAATCTTATATTATAATTTAAAATTAGTATCCCTCTTATACCCTATAAATATTTAAACCTCTAACCTACTTTAATACCTTTTATATCTTATATTACCTTAGGTATATATACTCCTTTCTTATATTATTATTTTTACTTTCTTATTTAGATTATTTTATATTACCCTATTTATTAATACTTAATTACTAGATAGTATAAGTAAGAAGTTTATAACTAAGATACCTAAGATATTCTCTAAGACTATAAATTAGTTATTTACTATAATAAGAATTAGCTTAATTATACTAGGATATAATAAGTTCCGCTCCCTAAAGCGCTAGCGTTAATAATAGATTAAACTAACTTAGCCTAATTAATATTATAATATCTCCTACTTTAACTCCTACTCTATCTTCTAATAGCCCTAGTAGGTAGTCTTATAACCCTACTAAACTATTAGGCTTTATAGTAGGGACTATTAAGTCTAAGAATCCTAATAATTATAATAGATATAAAGGAAAAGAAAAATTACCTTCCCTATTTAAAATTTAAGCTAAGTGTAAGTCTATTAATAGTAAACTTATATTTAGATCTAGTAGAACTATTAATATCTACCTTAGGATAACTAGAAAATACCTGTAAAAATTCAAGATTTTTACGTCGGAAAATCACCCCTACTACCTGGCGTTTAGTAGGTGACGTGAATAGTAGGGAGCATATCAGATACATTAGTAGGTGGGGTGAATAGTAGGGAGTATATCAGATATAGTAGGCTATTAATAACACGGATATTTCCCCCTATTTAGACTGATATTAGACACGTTAGTAGGTAAGGTAAATAGTAGGGAGTATATTAGACACGTTAGTAGGTAGCCTATATATACGATAGTATTAGCTATATTATATATACCTATTCTAATAGCGTTCTATACCTAGTAATAAGACGGATATTTCCCCCTATTCAGGCCGATATTAGACACGTTAGTAGGTAACGTGAATAGTAGGGAGCATATTAGATACGTAGGTAGGTAGGCGGCCTATATATGCGACAGCGTTAGCCTATAGACCTATATAGCGATATAGGTCATTCTAATAGCATTCTATACCTGGTAATAAGACGGATATTTCCCCCTATTCAGGCCGATATTAGATACGTTAGTAGGTGACGTGAATAGTAGGGTTCTTAACCTATAAATGCGATAGCATTAGCTAATATAGTAATATAGCGATATAGATTATTATAATAATATTATATACCTAGTAATAAGACGGATATTTCCCCCTATTTAGACTAATAGTAGTTATATTAGTAGGGGTTATTATAGAATAGGTAAAATATAAATAATAGTAGGATTTTTATTATTCGTAATCTATATTCTAGCCGTTAGCGTATAGAGTTTAGTAGGTAAATCTATTTATTCTAATATATCTTTTAAATTACTAGACTAATTTTAATAATTTTAATATAGCTAAGTAGTATAAAATAGACTAAATAATATAGTTTATATAGAAAATATTATAATACGTCGGTATATACGTAGGTAGAATATAAAGAATATTACGACTTTAATATTCTTCGTAAAAGTAAGCTAAACTAAAAGCGGCTAAATAGGGGCATAAAGCGATAAATATATTAGATAAGAGGTCTAGGAGATCTTTAGGGTTCGAAATTAGGGATATTCTATTATAGTAAGAAGATAGTATTAATAAGTAACTTCTAAGGCCTAGTCTAATATTATATTAATACTAAATTACTATAAGTAATAAGTTTCCCTTTATAAAAGATATAGTAAATAATTATTTAAGGTTATTCTATAACTACTATTATTATTATTTAGCTATTAGAGTATTATATAGATATATAATAGACTAGAAAATACCTATAAAAATTCAAGATTTTTACTTAGGAAAAGTATACTTAAAAGTATAATTCTTTTATTTATTAGTAAGTAATAATAGTTATAAGGTAAATTTAAGTCTAAATATAATAGATATTCGTATAAACTTTTATAAATACTAAGACCCTCCTTAAGTATTATAGGGGTTATAGGGTAAGCGTTACTAATAATATTAATTTTAGACTAAAGAGATTATTCACGATAGTTACCTAGTACTAGAGTATTAATAAATAGTTATTAGGCCTACTTATATTATAACTCTACTATAATATTACCGTTTAAGACTAGTAGGGTATAACTAAGTATACTATTATTAGACGACTTATTATATTAATTATTAATAGGAAAAGATAATATTATTATTAAGATAGAAGCGTTAAAAGACTAACGCTATCTACTAGGTACCCGACTAATATCTAGTATAGTAATATTCTATTCTACTAATAACTTCTACGCTACTAAACTATTTAATATAATTCTTAAATTATTATATCCCTTATATTATAACATATCTTTTATACTCTTATAATAACTATCAATAGTCCTATTAGATTTATTATATTAATATAGAGGAATCTATTAGATATAGGAGTTAGCACGGTCTAGTATTTATCTAGCCCTCTAAAGTTTAACCGGCGGTATTTAATAAACTAAATAATAGAATAGCTTATTTTTATTATTAGAAAGTCTAATATTACGGTCTAATATAAAGAGATAACTATATAATTAAGTATAATATTAGGCCGTTTTTATACTTCTAATATTATAATTAGTATTCTTATAAGCTGCTAAGTAGCTATTAATAGGATCTAGGCGTTAATAGTAAGTTATAATTAATATATTAGGGGTAGTCTACCTATTATCTAATAGTACCTACTTATATATAATATTTCTTATTATTCGGCTAGATATATATTTAGGAGTTTTAGGCCTAATAATATAGAGATTTCCCTATCTTATTACCCGTAATAGAGCTACGTATAGTTAATTATAGCTAAAAGTAGACCTAATCTATAAGTTAATACCTATATACTTTATTAATTAGCCTTATAATTTATTAATAGTTATAATAAATACTAGTTAGATAGGGTACTACTTATAGATAAAGGGGATAGGAATCCGCCTATTATTTTCTTTAAACTATAACGGCGTCTTAAATAGTATTACCTTCTCGCCGTTATAGGTACTACCTATAATCTCCCCCTTAAAAATATACTTACTATATCTTGTTACTTATAGTCGGGTCCTATTATATAGACGTAGCGGATTAAGGTTCCTTAGTAGTATAACTAGTACGCCCAGCTTAACGCATAGCTTATAAGATAGTAGGGAGGGTTTATAGAACCTATAAAAGTACTTAGGGGGGAAGAGTTTATTATCTTCTTCTAATATAATACGATTAATACTCTAGTATATTATTATATTACTAGGGATACGCGATATTATCTTAGTATTAATACTAGTAATATCTTTATTAATAATAGCGAGAATAGCCTATACTAATAGATAAACCCTCTAAGAGATATTTATCCTAATATTAGTATAAATATTCTTAACTAAATTATTAATAGCGTTTCCTAGGGTATAACTATATTTCTAACACGATACGTCTTTATTAGTAGTAGGGCTTTTCCGGATATTAATACTATTACTAATAGCGAGGAGATCGCCTATAAATAGTCCTATTTTATAATAGGTAGCGTCTATTAGGTTAGGATTATTAAGTCGCTTATTAATAGTAAGATTTAAATGTATAACCTTAATCTAGGAATAGGCCTTCTAAAGATATACCTTAATAACCTAGCTACTAGATCCTCCTAGAATAACTAGGAGTATTTATTAGAAGTCCCTATAAAAGTAGACTACCTTACCCCTAAAATAAGCCTAGTTATTATTATAGATATCCTAAAGGCTATGACTAATAGCTTCTATATTATATTAACTCTATATAAGAGACTTATCTTAAAAGATAATATAAGCTCACTTAATTAGCTTAGTAAGATTAATCCCCTTCTTAATCTTATATAAGGAGGTAGTATTAGAGTCTAGGGGTATCTTAAATTATAAGTAAGTAGTCTAACCTCCTTATAATAGCGTTAATATAATACTAGAAGACGCTACTACTAGAGTAACCTTTTACTAGGAATATAGCCTTTCTATAATAGTATTTTAAACTATTATCTTACTAGTCCCCCTAGTACTATTAAGGAAGAATAGTATACCTAGAGTATTAAATTCATTATTAGTATTAGCGTTAATAGCGACGATAATTTAATTAGTAGCGTAGTATTAATTAATATTTAGCCTATTCTATAAGATATTAGCCTTATTAGGGGTAATTTAGTAAGATATTTCTTCCCGTAAAAGTCTATTTGGAATGTCGTTAAAATTATTAAATAGAATAGTTAGAATAGGTAGGCTATATTAGGCTAGATCCTTAGTATATTTAGGGGTTAATTAATATTCTAATTAGCCGTTAATTAAGTAAAGGGCGTACTATTTAGTAAATAACTATTACTTATAATAATTATCTAGGATTTAAAGCGTTAAAACATCCCGTCGTAGGAGGTATAAGTAGTCGTTTAAGATATACTCCTTATACTTATTCTATAAGGTGAGGGCGTTAGTAGGTTAGAGTTTAACTAATATTAATATAAATAGACTATATAGCCTATAACCTCCCTAAAAATTATTTCCCTTATTAAGGATCTTATTAATATATCTATTATTTTTAGTTAATTTAAGCTCTATATAGGCCTCCTTCTATCCTATTAGCTAGCCGTCTACCGTCCGGAGGTTATTAAATAATATAGCCCCCTTAATATAATAGAGGAGTAGTTAGTAATAGTAGAGATCTTTAGTTTTTAGACTAATAAAATTAATACGCCTAAGAGTCTCCCCTTTTTTATATATTTTCTATTATTTATTTCTTTTATTCTATATAAAGAACTTAGGAAAATCCGCGTATAGATAGTTAAGTAGATCCCTTATAATAGTAGGCTATTTCCCGTTCTATTTTATAAAAGGTAATAGTTAACTATTATTATAAGCTTCCTTAGCGAGATAGTTTATATTAAAAAACTCTATTAATATAGTCTTACGGAGCTTATTACTATCTATTAACTTTTATTTAGTAGCCTTATTAGTAGCCTAGTTATTAGCCGGCTTAAAAAGGGTACGCTATTAGTCTAGGAGGTAGATCTATAAACGCTTTATATAAGGCTTTATAATACCTATACTAAATAAGAGTATCTTCTAAATAGCCTTAGTAGACCCGATTTAGTGAGTAGATTAGAACTCTATAATCTTATCTACTAACTCCTCTTACTATCGCGGCTAGCTATTAGGAGTAGGGTTATTATTATTACGCGTATAATTCCTAGTAAGGGAGATATTAGCCTAATTAGGTCCCTTATAAATATATTTATATAGATAGAAAATAGACTTAATAGAGCCGTAGATCTTAATATTAATATAGGTACTATATTTCTTTAATAGGTACGGGTTATAAGGGATAACCTACCTATTATTAATAGAGGAATTAGGTTTAGGGGGGCCGACTAGACACTTATAGAGAGGATAACTCCTATTAGGTATAAAAGATATCTCTTAGCGAAAATCCTTTAGAAAAGCCTTACTATAATAATTCTTCTCCCGACTAAGATACCTATTACTAGGAACGCTAGTATAGCGATTATAAACTATATATTATAAGACTAACTTACGTAGCGTATTATTATCTTATTAAAGGGAGACGAATACTTAAATAATACTATTAATATTACTAACTATCTAGATCTAATCCTCTTCCTATATAATAAGGAGAATATAAGTATATAAGAGACCTCGCTTCTAAAACTTAATAATATAATAGTAGCCTATATAAACCCTAAGGACGTATTACTTAAGGAGGTCTTTTATTAGCTCCTAGAGCTTCTAATTAAAGATATAAGTAATTAGGTTATAATAGTACTTTAATATCTAACTAGACTCTAGTAAGCTCTAAATATTAGGCTACTTAAGATTATATATAAAGGTAATAAAAAATTTAGGTTTACCCCTTTTTTAGACTATTATTATAGCGTCTTATATTCTTGCTTTTATAGTACGTAGGCTTCCTAGTATTATTAATAGGAGGATAGTTACCTTACTACTAATATCTTTAAGCAAGATATCTAGATTAGTATTAAGCCTATCTATTAGGCCGGAGTAGTAGTCCGCCTAAATAGTCTATTAATTCTAATAATACTAATTTAGGTTATTAAGCTCTATTAATATCTAGATATTAGTAGCCTAATAGCTAAACAGACATCCGCTATTAATTATATAATTAAAGAAATTAGGCCGGATCTAGATATTAATTAACTAATTATTTAAATTATATTAACTATCCCCTAACTAATATCTAAATTATTTAGAACTATTTATAACTAAGCGGATTTAAGTTTAGAAAATAACTAGGGAAATATATTAAATAGTCTTACTTATATCTATTTTATATAAAATTAATATCTTATAACTCGCTAAGACCTATTATAACCCTAAGGTATATACTCGCCGGTAATATACTAGTCTAGTTCCTACTTAGGGTTATTACCCTCTTCCTACTCTAGCTTATTATCGCTACTAATTACAGTAGTTTACGAAGGTATTAGCTAGACGCTAGTAGCCCGCAAATCGTTGAAGCTCCCCTACTTAAAATAGGTAGTAAGGCCTTAGCGACTCGCGGTAGTAGATATAGCCTATAAATAATGGTAGACGTCTTATTATAGCCCCCGTTAATATCTTATAACCTATACTATTATCTTATAGCCCCCGTAGATATCCTGTTATAGCTTATACTATCGTCTTATAGCCCCCGCAGACGCCCTGTCATATACTATACTATCGTCTTATAGCCCCTGTAGACGTCTTATTATAGCCTATACTATTATCTTATAGCCCCCGTAGACGTCCTATTATAACTACTACTATTATCTTATTAGTAAGACGTCTACGGCGGCTATAAGTTATAATAAGATGATAATAGGGGCTATAACAGGACGGTTACAAGGGCTATAAAACGATAGCATAGCCTACGACAAGACGTCTGCAGGGGCTATAACAGGACGTCTACGGGGGCTACAAGACGATAGTATAGGCTACGACAGGACGTCTACGGGGGCTATAACAGGACGTCTACGGGGGCTACAAGACGATAGTATAGGCTACGACAGGACGTCTACGGGGGCTATAAGATAATAGTATAGCCTACGACAGGGCGTCTGCGGGGGCTACAAGACGATAGTATAGGCTATAACAAGATAGTAGTAGCGGCTATAAGGCCTATAGTATAGTAATAGCAGGGTCTATAGTATAATAATAGTAGGGTCTATAATATAATAGTAGTAGCGGCTACAGGGTCTATAGTATAATAATAGTAGGGCCTATAGCAAGATAATAGTATAATAGTAGTAGCGGCTATAAAGCCTATAGTATAATAATAGTAGGGCCTATAATATAATAGTAGCGGCTATAAGGCCTATAGCATAGTAATAGCAGGGCCTATAGCATGATAATAGCAGGGCCTATAGCAAGATAATAGTATAATAGTAGTAGCGGCTACAGAGCCTATAGTATAATAATAGTAGGGCCTATAGTAAGATAATAGTATAATAGTAGTAGCGGCTATAAAGCCTATAATATAATAATAGCAGGGCCTATAATATAATAGTAGCGGCTACAGGGCCTATAGTATAGTAATAGCAGGGCCTATAGTATAATAATAGCAGGGCCTATAGTAAGATAATAGTATAATAGTAGTAGCGGCTATAGAGCCTATAGTATAATAATAGTAGGGCCTACAGCAAGATAATAGTATAATAGCAGTAGCGGTTACAGAGCCTATAGCATGATAATAGTAGGGCCTATAATATGACAGCAGCGGCCACAGGGCTTATAGTATAGTAATAGTAGGGCCTATAGCATGATAATAGTAGGGCCTATAGCAAGATAATAGCATGATAGTAGTAGCGGCTACAGAGCCTATAGCATAATAATAGCAGGGCCTACAATATAATAGCAGCGGCTACAGGGCCTATAGCATAGTAATAGCAGGGCCTATAGTATAATAATAGTAGGGCCTATAATATAATAGTAGCGGCGGCTATAAGGGCTATAATAAGGCTATAGCGGGGGTGACTACAGGGGCGGCTAGGGGCTAAAATACTATGGATTATATATACGGGATAATTCACAGCTTTATTCCAATGTTTATTTAGTATTATAGGCTATAATTAAGACCGCACGTCATTAAGGCCTTACTACCTATTTTAGGTGGAGGAGCTTCGACGATTTACGGGCTACTAGCGTCTAGCCAATACCTTCGCAAACTACTATAAGGTATACTAGGCGAGCGTACTAGCGACACGGTTCTATCGCGATATATATAGTAGATAGTCGCTTAAAAGCTAATAGCCGGCTAATAGGAAGTAGTTATATTATAACTATTTATTAAATAGAAATAGGAGCGGATATTAGAGGGCTATATAGGAAGGATATTAATTAGGAATTAATATAAGGCCCCCCTTAATAGTTTTAATATAAATATCCTACTTAATCTAGCCTCTTATAGCGTTATTAGGAGTTATTATAATATAGGCGACTTCTATAAAGGTAGGGTAATTATAGGTACCCTTATCCTATTATTTAGGATTTAGCTATTAAATATAGACGCTTATAATATTAATAGGATATTATAGTTAATCCTCCTTAAGGTGGTTATAATAGGATTTAAACCCCTAGACGTATAAGTTAATAGACTAGAGGGTATACTAAGCGGAAGTAAGGGTATCTTAATTTAAATTATTAAAATATTAATAGTAAATATCTAGTTACTCCTATATACTATCTAGTATATAGATCTAGGCGAATTTTAGCCTAAGGCTATTATTAATAATAAGAGGACCTATTAGATAATAAATAGACTCCTAGATCTAGAAGGTAGTTTAACTAATATAGGTATTAATATTAATTATACCCTCGCTAGTAAAGGAGAGATAATTATTATAATTAATAATATTATCTAAAAATTCTTTACTACGTATAGTCCTCCTTCTTATAGAGTATCTATTAATAATAATATTATCTACGTCGCTAAGTAATTTATTAATAAATTATACCCTAACCTTAGCCTCCTTTTAAAGCCCCTTAGGTAATAAGTTAGTATTAGCTAGCTTATATAACTAGTTAAGGGATAGCTAATTATTCTTCCTACTATTATAATATAGCTATTAACCGTCCCCTAAGTTACTATATTTATTTTTCTATAATAGTATATTATAATAGGGGTATTTATTACTAGTAATATTAAATAATTTATTAACCTAGTAAAGCTCTATATATCTTATTATATAGGGATCCCTATATACTTAATATCCCTAGCCTAGCGTCCGCCCCTAATATATATTATTCTACCGCTAGTATAGGCCTGGTTAAACCGGGGGTTAGTACTTAGTATTATCGCCTTAATTAGCCTACTAGTAGGCGTACTAGCGACGCGTTTCTAGATAAAATTTAGGAGCTAGCGGAGGAGTAATTTCTTAGGGGGTCTCTTTAAAGATAGGAGGAGTAGATTATTATAGGTTCCTAGGGGGAATAACTACTTAAATAGTAGAATAGGAAGGTAAGATAGATTACTAGATAGTAGGAGGGCGTTAGAATAGAGGGGGAGGTAGGAAGTTCTATAAAGAAATTAATTAATATTAGGTTAAAAAAAAATATAAAGTATAAATAGTATTAGTTATAACTAGTATTAAAGAGTTCCTTAACTACCTAATATAGCCTACGCCTTTACTCCTATATACTCGCCGGCGTTTATTACTTATAGTATTAGGATTAATATTAGAAAGGGGGCGTTAGTTAGTTAGGGGTAGGGTAGAGGCTAATAATCCTATATTAGCGTAGTTAGGGCGATACTAGGGGTATAGAAGGCGAGGGATAGGTAGTATAAATAGTAAAGATAAAGAAGAGGGTATAGTAAAGTCTATATAGTAGTAGGTTAAAGAAAGAGGATAATATAAATAGTAGGGAAATATTTATTAATAAAGTAGGGGCGGAGAAAATATACTAAGAAATAGTATTCTTAGTAGGAAAATCTATTTATTTAGATATATCTTCTTAACTACTAACCTAATTATTATAATTTTAATAGCGTTAAGTTCCTTAGAAGAGGCTAAAAAACTTTAATTAATTTAAAAGTTATAAAAAGGGTAGGTATATAGTTAGCTAGAATATAAAGAATATTACGACTTTAATATTCTTCGTAAAAGTAAGCCAAACTAAAAGGGGTTAAATAGGGGTATAAAGCGATAAATCTATTAGATAAGGGGTCTAGGAGATCTTTAGGATTTAAAATTAGGGATATTCTATTATAGTAAGAAGATATAAAATTTTAACTTATACTCCTTAATATATAATCTAAGTACTACTTAAATACTTTATAAAAGGCTTTATTTAAGGTTATAAACTTACTAATTATACTTTATATATATATTCCTATAGTATTACTATTATATAACCTTATTATTATATTTATTTAAAAATATACTATTTATTTCTCTATAAACCCTACTAAGCCGTAGGGCTAATAGGATCTAACGATTAAAATTTAAAGTTATATAATAGCTACTCCTACTATATTATAATAAATAACTATATTAATAGTAGGAGTATATATTATAGAATAGTATATATATGTAATATTAGCGTTTAAATAATACTAATTAGTTATAGTACGTAGTAGTTATATTAGTAAGCGTATATCAAGTTATACAAACCACCGCCCCGCAAATGTGGCTAGGGGGACTGTCCAGGGGGACTGTCCTGAATGGAGTTGACAATGATATACCCTCAATATCCTCAATTTACATCTACCCCGTACCAATCATTGTTCATGAAACGCTTGAGCTCTCAAACCCCAGCTAATCTCATGTTTACCCTTTCTCACTCTAATCCCATGACTTCACTTACTCTTTTCCGGTTTGAGGATTGTTTTCATCAGCGCCTTTATCGCCGCATGCATCTACGCCATTGGTGTCTCCCGTGCTAACCCCTCTGGATTCAAATCAAAACAAACGTCCAAACCGTTGATAATGTCGCCAGGGCTTCTGGTGTCGCCCCTTATTGTGACGAAGCCCATAGCACCTTGCATCCATCCCTTTGGGACAGGTAATCGATGTGCGTCCAAGGCTGCCGAACGCAGCATGGCTACGGGATGTAATTGTCATACGACTCTTGTATTTTGACGAAGATCTCGCACGATATCACTCGCCGGCTGCGCCCAGCAGGGTCTCATCCTCGCTTGTATTTACGCTCAACGTGACTATCTATTATCCTAAGAGCATTGAAATCGCGATCAGTATGCTGTTTTATCTACACTGCAGTGCAAAAATGGACGAGAATTCGCCAGTATTCACGCTTCTAACCGTACCCGGGTTGAAAAGGCACATTTGTCCTCCTGATCATGTTCATGAAACTTGCAGATCTCTCCTTCAATATCCCAATCAGTAGTATCCATTGGGCTCTGTCCCTTAGCCCAACGAAGAGCGTATTCGTGAGCAACCGCTGCTATGAAACCGGGATGATACTCTTGGGTTTGTGTACGTGCTGCAACATCCACAACGCAGTCGCAGAAGCAGCGTACAAGAAGTTTGCAGAGCGGAGATCTCGCGGGCAATGTCTCCCAGGCCATATTGATCCCTTTGACAGGGTCTTCGATCTCTGCTGGTCTATCGAGACTCCAGAAAAGCGGTGTGTCTTCATCCATGTGTTCAACGCCATCATCGTCGAACTCTTCATTCTTTTCCTCCTTCTTCTCGGCATCTAGGGCGGTGTCGTTCTTGGTATCAAGAGCAGTGTCGTTCACGGCATCAAGAGCGGTGTCGTTCTCGGCTTCGTCTAGATCTGGCTCTTCCTCTTCATCCCCTTCTTCGCTCTGAAAGTCTCTGTCGTGGTCTATGTACGCGTATACTTCAACCAGCAAAGTCACGATTTGATCTTTCACATCGTGGACTTGTAGCGTATCGGCAAGAGCATATAGCGCAATGAGATCCGAAAAGGGAGCGTCACGATAGTTTGCCAGATTGAACGCTCTTCCCTTAGCATTGTCGAGACTGAGACTTTGAACTGTATTCAAGTCCATGTTCGCGAGTTCTTCGAAGACTTCATCTTTCAGCTCCTCTAATGTTGGTTTTATGGTCTTCGGGTAGTGGTATCCCCTGAGCTTACCCGTATAAAGCCAGTGGACAAAAAACTTGAAGGTCCTCGTTTCTTGGTCCGGAAGCCTGACTTTACCCTCCCTCTCCTTGAAATTGCCATTTAGCGCAGCTTGGAAGAAATTTGATGATTCGCATAGTAAGGCTTTATGCACGTCAAATCGGTACTCTTCGGGCCCCACAAGTACAATGACTAGCGAATCGTAGAGAAAGCTACGATGTAAAGACTCAGTAATGCATATAAAAGACCTGGAAGGGAAGGTGACCTACGGAGGATCTGAAATAGTAGGACCTACGTCCACTTCAGGCATTATATGCAGATCACTAAGGGTAACACTGTTGCAAAGTCTTTTGACGGCACTCCGATCTTCTAATAGAGGAAGACTATAATATATTGGTCGAAGGTTGATAATGTTGATATGGCGGTAAGGTGACTTTCAGACTTGGGATACGTGCCAAGCCCAGGGGCTGGTCCGTCAGCGCTATCATCTTGAAATGGTTTAGTCAGACTGACCAATTGAATGGATGTGAGCTACGTCATCCTCTTGGCACTGGCACCCTAGGTCTTGGCGTTTCCTGTTTCTCCAGCGGTCACCCTTTCTTCCATCTCTTGTAGTTACCACTTTTACCTCCCCAGCACGCTGGGACATGTACCGCAATCGCTCGTTGTTATGAGAACATGAAGCATAGCAAGCCTCACCAAGCAGTCTGCGACATTGTCTATACCACTAGGGCTCTACATACTATGTATATCTGTCCGCCCCGATCATACAGAGCTGTCTCCTAAGCCATTCTTGGAGTATTGGATCGTGGGCGCGACGCTTCGTGAGTTGCGAGAAGGTGATGGGAAAGGACATGGCAACTGTCCGGAAAATGAATCGAGGTGGCTATAGGCATTTTTCTCTAAGAGAGAATAATTACACATCTGGCTTGAAGAAGGGCCAAACACGAATACTGCATTGCTCTTACTGCATTACTCAAACACATGCTATGGTTCACCCAAGTTGGCAGGATTCGCTTAGCACGACGACTGGCGCCCCCTGTTCCAAACAATGAATCCTCTAGACAGTCTCTCGGCCTAAGCCATGGCTATGCCTGGGCCATCCTTGTTACCCTCAGACTGCCCACTCGTGTATTTCGCTGGGAAGGCGATATTAAAGATACCGACCGCCAAAGCCATCAATGCGCCGTCTAGAACGGCGAAGTAAACTTCGTGCGTGATCAGATATCCTTTCCAACCTTGCGCTAATTCAACCGCACGGTAAAAGTTACGGACGATGATACAGAAAGCCGAGAAGGTCGTTGAGAGAATGAGGACTCTTGACAGTGGCATAGCGCGAGCGCGCCAGAGGAACAGTAGCCAAAACAATGCAAAAACGCACATTGAGACCAGCTGGATGACGATACCAGCTATCATTGTATGCGTTCCCGGTTTGGTGTCCCCTAACGTGTCCTGGCCTGCAGCTTTCGAAGCTAAGCCGCCGCCGATGGCTTGTATGACGATTGAGATCAAATCAAAGGAGATGAAAATGCCGAGGTATGTTGTTGGGGAAATGAAGCTATAGCGACGGCCGTATTGATTGATCATTTGACCGAGGATGTAGTAGATTGCGGCGCTGAAGAAGCAGGGAGCTGTCAATAATTAGTGACGTCTTGATTGAAGCCATTGGAGATGAGAGCTTACAGATGATGAGTATGGAAATCTGGAGGGAGAATAGTGTCTTACTATACGCGCAGTGGTGAGCTCCGGCTCTTGCTGCCCAGCCAAGACATTCACCTAAATCGAATATCAGCAATAGCCATGATCAACGCTAGGTGGGACACGTACCAAAGGCACCAAGAGCAAGCGCAGAGTACCACCATTTCCGAGTGCGAGCTACTTGCAGGATATGGACGAGCATCGAGACAAAGAATACGATAGTGAAGACGATCGCTGGCGCAAGGCTCGGGACGTAGCCATAGGTAGGAGCTCTCGCTTTCGGATCATAGGCAACACAGCCTTTGACCCGCTGGGAATTTGTCAGGTTCTCGGCAAGAGGAGAGCTCCGTATTAAAAGACTCATGGCGAAGGTGGGGAATAGGTCAATAATGTGAATCAAAATAGAGGTTGGTTTGGGTCGGCCTTGGAAAGAATATATAAATGTGAATGTGGCCACTCTCGGAAGCAAGTGGGAACTAGGTGTATATGTGGTTCTCAAAGCCTTGCCATGCTTATCTCGTCCAGCACATTGAGCAAGGATGGGGCATGGATGATAACTTTCATTCAGCAGCATCCCGGATGCCCCCGTTGAACCAATCGCATCTAGCTCTCTCGAATGACGAGAGACTCTTGTGGGATCTAGCGCCTCTTAGGGGATTTGAAGATGGAGATCGCAAACATCTACCACATACCTAAACATGTATATGCTTTCTACTAAGCAATCAGGGGCGGAGGTCGTCGCCAAGCCACTAAATCTCGCATCTTGGCACTCATCAACGGCTTAGCGGGCGGAAGATCTCAAGTCCGTTGGGACAAGGAACAACAAATAGCACCGAATTGGCATCTGGCACCAGCCTTACGAATCTCGGACTCAACTCTAAAAACACGCCCATCACCCTGTCATGATCGTTGGGACTTTACTCCAACTTTTGCAGTGCGCGCGGCATTTTCATGAGGCATGGCTCAATGACAACTTTAGCCTCTATAGGAGAGCAATTCAAATGCTTTTTGGGAGGATATACGAAGAATTCATATAGATTTGAAGTGCAAGAAGGCATCACGGGCCGGTGAGACCGCTCATATCGACGACTTCACCGAGACGTTTTGTTGAACCCAAGCCAACGATCGTCGAATCCCATCTTGGGAAAGATTCAAGGACAACATGGTGGGGGTCCCTGGACGGTCTAAAGGCTGTACAACATGTAGGAGGCGCAAGATACGCGTAAGAAAGTTGATAAACATGATCTCCGCACAATCATAGCTCTAATATCGATCAAGTATAGTGCGACCTTCAGCAACCAGCCTGCAGAAAGTGCACCCAAGGTGGAAGGGAGTGCGAAGGTTATGCTCGCTTCCCTGTCTTCCTCAACAGGACTGTCGAAGGGTTAGAGAAACGGCGTGGCCTCGAGGAAGCAAAACTACCTTCGCATGCAAGGAGTCCTTTTCCCGCCTTGACAGAACAAGGCGCACCAAGCAATCTTTCGATGCAGACGAGCGTTGGCTCTTCACGGGAAACGCGCGAGGAGCGCACACTGGCTGATGATCGGATGCTTCTGTCACCGGGTGTTTCCGCTGTGCTGAACACACAATTGATATCTTTATTTTGGGAAAAGTATGTGCCAGCCGACTATGTCGTTCAAGGCGGCTCGCCCTGCATTTGGATGGAGCAAATCATAGCTTTACCAGCCCTTGGAGAACCTTTACAACTTTCATTAAAGGCTTTGGCCATGACTCGCTTAGGGTGGATCCACGAAGACGATCCGATGGCACATCAAGGGAATGTAGTATACAGTCGAGCTTTGCAGTCAGTCCAACAATCCCTGTCTCGGACGAAGATGGCAATGGATGACGAAGTCTTCGTTGCTGGATACATCTGTGCGGTTTACGAGGCATGCCCATATTCTTGACTACTCCCTTTCAAGAGACTAATGCTGACAAGAGTGTTAGCTGTTTGAATCAACCACTACATCGATTGCCGGATGGAACAGCCACATATCGGGCCTGGCACAGCTTGTGCTTGTGCGCGGTCCTCGCAGACACCGATCACCGATTGCACGGGCGACGCTGGAGGAATTTCGGACTTCAGCTGTGTGTGATCTGTTTCCCTGTTTCCCATAGATTCTAAAGCTAACATCATCTATCAGATGGTCCAGTGTATACAGAATCGCAAATCGAGCTTCCTCGGAAATGAAGAATGGCAGAGCGTTCCCTGGGAGCTCACACCGAAAGACGTCTGCCAGAAGCTCTACGACAAAGGCTTTACCTTGGCAGCTTTGCTCGAGAAGATAGACAAGACCCTGTTGGACTCTAACGCAAGCATCTCATCGTTGTTAGCTTTCCTAGACCGTCTTTCCAGGCTGAATACCGAAATGGACGTTTGGTACCGAGAACTACTATCAGAGTGCCCATCACCACTTTACTGGATTGACTGCTCGCGTCTAAATCAAGCTTCAACTTTTGAAGGTGGGCAATCCCGAGAAGGTCTTGAGTTAGGCTCCCTGCCTCCCTTCGCCTTCCCCACTCTCCGCATAGCAAACATTACAGTCACATACTGGGCCCTTCGAATAGTGCTCAGTAACACAATCGCGATCACCTGCGGCGCCGTCTTGTCCGTCGACACCCCTCTGCTGCAGGCCCGAACCCTTCACTCCGGTGATGTAAAATCTATGGCACAACAACAACTCAGCCGTCACGGTGACCGCATACGTCTTGAGTATGCAAATGACATCACGCGCTCGATGTCATACTGCTTGGACGAGAGCATGGGGCTCCTTGGCGCGCAAAAAAGCCTGTTTGCGTTGCGGATGGCGCTCTTCTCTTTACGCCGACACCCCGGGATGGGTTTGGACTGGTGCAAGGCAATCTATCAACAAATGCACGACAAGAAGGGTCTTCGCTACGCGCGCGAGATTGCAAAATTTGATGGGAGACATAGTACCAGCGGGAGAGATTCAATGCCTATGAAGATTTCGCCACGTCTAGTTGATGCGGGACAGGCTGGGTACTCATCAGCTCAGGTCTCCTTTCGTCCAAATCCTTCGTCTTCAATTCGCGAGACTCAGCCCCCAGATCTGGATGAGGCCTTTCTCACGAATGCGTATCGACAGGATGTCGACATTCGAGTATCTATGCCACGTCCCCTGCAAGGCATGTCTTCATTTGAAGATCCCCGCGCTTAGCAGCTACAACTAAGGCAGTGAGTGCCGGACCTTGATCATGCAGGCCCAGTAGTAGCCTTGAGTGGGAGACTCCAGAGAAGAATCGGATTGCTCCGCCCAATACGCCGAGACAAACAAAATATTAGTATTAATGCTCGGTCAAAGTTAATATGCCTGGTCTCTTCAATCTGCTCGTGAGTCTCCCAAAATTCGCTGGAGGCTCGCTATTATGCACGTCGTACAAAAGGACTCCCCTTTCTCTTGACATTCGCGTAGTTCGACGTATAGCTGGCACGCGGATGTGGCGATTCTCACCCTAGCCTATATCAAGACTAGACCACCGCGCTATCACGTGACTCAAGTACCTATCGAAACAGACTTTAGTCCGTCCTTCCTACAACACTTCACATCATGAGGAATGGTAGCTCCGAGGATGCTTCGTTGTCCCAAGCCATTGGATGAATGAAGATTAACACCGAAACAACAGCCTTTGGAGGAAATACTTTGGAACCCTATCCTTCGATCGGGGTTTCAGCTCCAATACTTCGAAAACAACTTTGCACCACGTTTTCTCATCGATCACGCAATATCGGAAGAGAGACTGGGTCATCAAATGCTTCTTTTCCCTTGGCAACGGTATGTCAACATGGCGCGTGTCTTAGCTGTCGAACACCACATAATAAACAACGTTATGTGCGCAACATTTCGTACACTGTCAATCTAATTCCAAGACTTTCGAAAACGTCATACTTCCAAAAATCATAAACTCACATTTATTTGCCACGAGATACGTGGCAGAATGTGCGGCCAGTCATTCTGTTCCCGATCGTCACCGGACTCGAGCCACGCAGCAGATCCTATGCAGGGACATTTGCCAGACATTATCTGACGTGCGGTAAGTAGCATGAGATCGAGTTCTTCCACTCCATTCAGCTACAGTCGTAACGAAATGGCGGTGAGAATCTTGATTTATTTTTCGACGGGGCAAATTTGCGATGCTATTCAAGACACGAAGCGGAACCTCGCTATCATAGCCCTGTGACGTGGTTATTACGTCTATAGTCAAGGATGACAATTACTGAGTCAGGCACAACGATGAGCTTTGCTCGAAATTCCGACTATCGGTCATATTTTCTCTGATAAGTGATGACTCCGCTCGGGCGACATCGATCACAGAGACAATTCTTACGTGTCGATAAAGCTGCTATGTCGCATCACGAGGCCGTCCGAGCGCAATTTCCTTGCAGCGAATGCGTTTTCGAAAGATCACTTGGGTCTGACCAGAATACTGAATGCAAATACTGGGGTGTAGGCACCAGTGCTGTGGCCCCTGGATCGAACAACATTTAATTTTCATGTCTCGGCAGTTGGCAATGCGAGCGGGCAATCTACGTAGCTTCGCATAAGTGGGGTGCATTGAGCTACTGTCGGTGGATTCTGTCGGCCTGCATAAGGCTGGTACCTACATGCTAACCCTCGGAGCAGCCTGCCAAGGATTAGGCTGTCACTGCTATTTGGCCAGACTGGAGTATTGAGTGGCCTCCCTGACAATTCCGAATACGAGGCGCTGAGCTGGCGCAATCAAAGACTCCCACCCAGAGACTGCGGTGGCGATCACAACGGTGACCCATAGGGCGTGGCGAAGGCGGATCAGACAGGTCAAATTTGGTTATGACGAACCTGGAGGAATTTAAAGAATGAGGTGCATACGGTGCGGTTCACAATCACTCAGCTAGGCTGGCAAAGGGATGGCTACAAGCACGATTGGGAGCATGTGTTTCAGGTCTCGAAGATTCAATTCAAGGTGAGTATCAAAGCCTCTCCAGTATCGATTCAGCCCAAACATATTGTTACAGTCATACAATCAACTTCATCCATCCTTGAAATTCGTTTGGGCTGTGATTCATATCGTCAAATATCTTGCCGAGGTGGTGGATGATTAATGGCTGTGAAATATGGAAGTCAGTACAGATCCAGGCTATATCTGACTCAGCACACTCACCCAGTATAGTACTATACAGGCCATCCGTATCTACCTAGATCGCGATGTCGACGATGAAACACTATCGAGACGTATAAGACACACATCTTCCCAGGGATCGCACTTCATGTTGCTCACCATGAACCCCTGGATTTATACTTATATTGAGAACCCCTAGAATCATGATGATGACATGAACAGTGGAGTCCAATATTGTCCCCAAGGTAGGCAGCCATGTACGCCAGCTCGATGGCGTGTGAGCAACGTTGCCGTCCACTGAGCTGGCTATGTCCGTGTTATTCTGTTGCGTGACTGGCAGAGCGGCAGCGTTCGCAGAGAAGGCGACATCATGTTTGTTGGATCGCTTGAAGGGCGTATGTGGTTGGTATTTCGATGGGATTGTGATCTTCAATTCAGACTCCGTGCAAAAACGACTGCAGCCCAATGTTGGAGCTGCGGACGAAGAGCCAACAAAGACAAGGGTTGCCATAAGCAATACCAGAAGAAGCTTGTATTGACACCCCATGACTATGTATAGCTGCTGGATGTGTTGTATAAGAAAACAAACTGGCTTGACCGAAATTATATTTTGGTTTGAGAAAAAGTCTGGTTGGGCGGGAGGGATTTGAAGAACGAGAGCGGAGAAGTCATGCAAGTGGAATCGGACTCGACCATCATCCCGAACACACACTTATCGAAAAATCATGCGCGATACGTGCATAAGGGTGAGAAAGCTTGTCATCAGACACGTGGATTTTTGCCTTGTTCTGCATCATAATCAATTCTCTTAATCGTGTGAATTGGTAAGACCGAGACATAGTCGGTCAAAATGATAGGGAACTAGATAAGAATATTCTCTCTAGGAAATGTTCTGTATGTAGGATCGTCATAGGAGATAAATCAGTTTAGAGAATACAGCCAGGCGAGCTTGGTTACCCCATCAACGATGTGGGCTAGTTAGTCAGCAGCTTGGAGCCATTAATTTTATCTTGTTGGTCTTTTGTAATGGGAAGAAATGTTTGTATCCGCTGCCAACTCTCCCAACGGTCTTGCACAAACTCATTGCCGGCGGACGAGATGGCGTTAAAACTTCTGACCAGCACATGAGATACGGTGACATATGTGCCGTACCAGGACATGGGATATAAGAACGAATTGCCAGTTCCCCATCAACGGTCCAAGAACTTAGCTTGCTGCGCCTAAGCGTACCGATCCCAATACGGAAACAGCTGCTGCAACACACCCGATTCGTATGGAGAATTCGACTCATCCAGCTCTGGGTCTTAGTAATATGCAGCGGAGGAGGCACGGGACAACGGTTTCGATGGTGGTGCCATAAGACGAGGGGCTCAGAGGGTAGCGAGATTTTGGACCATTCAATTACTTCGCGATATGCACACACATACGTGGTTTTGCTTGAAGTCGGAGACTAAGGGCGGAAAGCTGCAATGGAGCGCGCCGAGGGAGGCTCAGACTTCCTAGAGCAATTTCACTTGACAGGACTATGGGTGGGGCCCGCTACACAGCCATGCAGGCGCCTTGGTGGCGGACAGAGAGAATTCATTGTTTCGAGAGGTCGGAATATGGATGTCGCTAATGTGTTCCAGCTGCAGCAGCTCATGCAAGCTCATTTGATTCTGTCAGTGCAAAGAAAGCTGGAGATCAGGAAGTGGAGAAGGTGATCGTTGTGAGCCTTGGACGAAGGCGGTGGTTCCTACAAGCCTGCAACGGACTGGCGGCAAGAGGTGGTCTCCAGCAGCGTACACACCGTGTCTACGCCATACACGAGCTTTTACAACAGGATGAGCCCATCGAACCACCCTTGACGATGTGTTCGGTGAGTAGTCGGTGTCTCGTCTCGTATAGTCCGATCTCTGGGGTTTGACGCCAACTAAGTGCCATGTAGGAGTAGGACCCAAGACTATGTGGCTTTCTACGACACTCGCATCAGGGAAGCAATAAATCAGCCCCCCCTCTGATGCGTATGTTTGCCTTGTGGAAGCCTAGGCCTATACATGCAGAAGCCTTGGTAAGTGTAATCAGGTATACGCTAGGATTTGTGGCTTTAAACATTCCGTGTCCAATTGCAGACACTTGCATGCACCTCGAGTATATGCTGCCTAGTATCACGAAAATGAATGATGCAGGGTTCTGAACGGAGCTCGTCCCGCGCAAGTTGGTAGCCGTACACCTGCTTACCCCCCCTCCTAAGGATATCTTATCGGCTTGCAGTTTGCAATATTGTTGCAGGACGCCCTCGGAAGTGGTACCAGAGCGCTATCATCCAGGTATATTGCGCGGCCACTCATCTTTTCGCTTCGACACGATAACGGTAAATTAGAATCCATGCCCATTAGAGCGCCACACCGGAAATATGCAGGCAAAAGATATACAATACCCCAAAGGTGGACGTCCTTCCAAGGGATCAATCCAAACCATCCAATTGGATGGCTTGACAGACCTCAATCCACCAGACGATATTCTGGAGGGAGACTCCATACGCGAACCTTTCTTTCACTTAGACATATTACAACAATGAACCCCAACAGAGTGAACCAGGGTGGGATGATGGGTAGCTGGGCACGAAGCTTGATAGGTAGGGAACGACTTCGGACCATTTGACGGCAGGGAGGGTATATAACAACTTATGGAGTAATTATTCATCGGAAAAGGCAAGCTCAAATTTCCTGCTGTAAAACTCTTCTAACAACTGACTAGCATTTGCATTCCCCAAAACACTTATATCCTCGAACAGGATTCCCCGAATCATGATGAATAAACCACCCACCAGCCACATATCCATAAAAAGGCGAGCCGCATGCCCCTAGTCATCTCCTTCATCCACCTATCTCTACAGCGATTTCCCCACCAAAAAAAACTCTCATTCTCCGAACAAGACGTACCATAAGGATAGACCGCCGGGGAATTCAGGGTTGCGAGGTGCTTGGTATGCGAGTATCAATGCGGACCCAGCGTATCTTGCGTATGGATCCACGTGGGCACGTTAGAAGGACTTGATGCAGGGGTGGTCAGATTGGAGGGCCCTGGTAGTCGAGTCTGACGCGGGAGACATCGTCTTCTCCTGGGCCAAGAAAAGTTCCTCAAAAACATCCCGCAACCTTCCCGATGGAATCTCGAACACCGGTCTTTGTCTTGCCAATTATGTCATCTAGATTAACCAGAGTTGAAAGTTTTGATTCGTACCACTAAAGCACAGCAAAATCTCATATTGTTTTACATCTATCAGAGTGATTCAACATCACCTGAATTGAGTCGTCCAGATGGCGAATCCGAGCCGCTTGTGTGAGGTCTTTCAGGTTTGCGAGCTCCTCGGTAGGCCAGCATCGAGCCGGAACCAGCGTCTGTTGCATACATATCAGCTGCGATGCACGGACTCTGGTGTACCAGGACGGGGACAAGGACGGTGGGATGGGGGGATCTGTCTGGATTACCGCCGGACATGTTGGTACGGTTTATCTTGTAGACACAGCAATTCGAGTGTCTTCGGCTTCGAAGTAGGCTGCTTGAGGAAAAATAAGACTCTATGAAGTGCTAGAAAGTCTGGCAGTGGCTTTGGAGTCACGGCACCTCATGACAGGAACAACGTCCTTCCGGTACAGCGGTATTCCCTTCAGCTTATGGGCGTCGATCTCGCACAGCAACAGCTTCATTGTGAGCTTCCATAAACGCATTGAGAGTCGGAACGCTTGTGGACGTGAAATGAAGGGGCTATTGCCGGCTCGACACCTCACCTGAGGTGTTCTTTTTGCAAAGTCTATGCAGAGAATGTCGTCTTCTCCGTCGCCAAAGACGGATGCTGGTTAGTGATGGATAAGTATGGGACCGTGGGCTTATATTTAGAGTTAGTGCGATCAGGACTGCACTTCTCCAGGAGAAGCTCATAATAATTCTCCGTCTGACACCCTACTCCGTTTTACGAATCTGAGGTCTTCGCAGCTGGTCTCTCGCTCCTCGAGGATATTCATCTGAAGGGATAAGTCGGCTAGAACAAGAAATTCTGACAATCTGCACATCCATCGTCCATTAGGTCTAACGCCTTCCATCCTGGGTCGGGGCCTGCCTCGTTGCTGCTCGATCCGGGACCACGCTCCTTCATCTCTATTGTTGGCTACTAAGCTGGACCATCTTATTGCGTCGTTCTGGTGTCCGTGCCTCTTAGCAATCGATGATGTGCGCTCTGAGTACTCTTTCGCAAGATCGTTTCCACTGCATCCATCTGTGTCCTCCCCTCAGGCCGTCTGTGCTTGGCGTCGTCTACCTTGCGTTCATGTATTGGAGCTGCGGATCAAGAGGTGATGAGGAGAAGGTGCTGCTATTGGGAGTTGAAGAAGGAGAAGAGGAAGGAAAAGAAGGTGAAGGGAGTTGTTTTAATAGAAGGTGGGTGAAGGAGCTGAGTGTGAGATGATCAAGGATGGAGGGCAAGTCTCGACGATGACAGTTAGTAAGAATTATTAGAAAAGCCTTAAGTAATATATAAAGAGATAGTATTAGCGTGAAGATTATAGCCACTTAAGGAAGATGTACGTAAAGGAAGTAGAAAGTGAAGACTAAGTATGAAGCTTCTGTAAATAAAAAGTAGAATCGATAGCCTTTTTGTAGACGAAGTTCGAGCTAGTGGCGAAGTCATTCCAGTAAACGTACGTACCTATTTTCGATGCCATGGACTAACGCGAACATGAGGCGTGATATTCGTCATCCTTGTCAATATATCTAATAAATACACGTTCTATTACCCTGATAATCGAAGCACGCCGGGAAACCTTATTAGCCCTTGGAATAGACTAGACTAACCGCGTCGGTTCTATTTGGAACCGAATTCATGATTATTATGCAACGCTAAACCTATATAGGTAATAAGCTAGCTGTAAGTAGTTTAGCGAGTCGGGTTAATACTAAAATCTAGTACTAAGTACTATAAAAACGGTTAGTCTAGAATAGACTCTTCTTATATAAGGGTACTCTATATATATATATATATTATATATACCCCGAACTTAGAATTAGAAATTACTATTCTAGATCTAAAAAGGGAGTAGGGACGCTTTAAAGAGAGTACTAAGGGAGTAAGAGGGAGTATTAAGGGAGTATAAGGAAGTACTATAAGGTAATATCTTAGCTTAAGCTACCCTTATTAATTATCTACTACCTAGACTTTACTACTTCTAGTAGATAAGTAAGATTAATAGCTTAGTAGTAGGAGAGCTCTTTTAATATAACTTATAACTATATCTTATTAAGCTATAGAAATAGTACCCTACTTATATCTTAAGTAATCTAAGGTAAAATATTAATTATAATATTCTTTTAATAGATAATATTATCTCTTTATTAAATAAAATTTTACCCTACCTTACTATAAAATATTAAGGGAAAAATAAATATAAGAAAGTAAAGGATATAACTTAGTTATAAATACCTTTAAATATTTTTATTTTTAATAAAATTATTTATAAGCTACCTTTTATACTTATATACTATTACTTAATAGCTTCCCTTAAACTAGCTATTAGCTAAGATATTAATAAATATAACTAGTTAGACTAACTATTTTTTAGTACTTAGGGGTTATTTTTAGTCTTAACTTAAATTATTAAACTACTTATAGCTAGCTTATATCTTATATAGGTTTAGTATTATATAACTTTATAAATTTAATCTTAAATTTAATTCCTTGTAGTTAGTCTATAACTAGCCCTTAGTATAATAGAATTAAATATCTAAGAGGTATAGAAGGAAGGCTAATATATAATAAATATAAATAATTAATTATTAATTAAAGAAGGATTTATATAATTATACTTAATAATAAATAATATTATATAAAAGTAGAGAGCTTAATATATAAATAATAAAGGATATATAGAATTTAAGTAAGTTCTATAAATCTTATAATATATAAGTATAATTTTATTTATTTTAATTTTCTAGAGATATAATAATATTAAAGTTATAAATTAGTATATAATTAGTTATAAAGCTTTATGAGACTTTAATTCTATTAATATAAGCTTAAGTCTTAATATTACCCCTTTTATAATAGACTTTTAAAAGAAGCTTTTTATATATTATAATATATTTTAATAATATAAGATTAATTTATTAAGCTTACTTTATTAATAAAGCCTTATTAATAATATCTTTTATATCCTTCTATTATTATATAGTATTATAATCTCTAGTAATTAGTTTAATTTATATTTATATTTTATACTCTACTATCTAGCTACTTAGAGCTAATAAGGGTATTCTAACTCTAGTTTATTAAGAGGAAACTATAAATTATAGAAGAAAACCTCTCTTACTTACCCTATTTATTATAATACTTTTAAGCCTTTAAATATTATATACTATCCTCTCTCTTATACTTTATATTATTTTAGTATTAGATCTTAATATCTATATACTCTTCTCTCTTACTAGGGCTATAACCCTTTTTCTACTCTTAAAAGGTTTATACTCTCTTAATTACCCTCTTACCCTTCCTTATATAGTTTAAATAATATTAATAAATACCCTTAGCCCTCCTATTAATCTACTATTACCCTAGCTACTCCTCTCTTATATTATCTAGTATTAAGGTATTCTTTCTTATTTAACTTATAATAATAGGTTACTACTACTACTAACTTAATAGAAGACTTATAATACTTTTATTAAGAATTATTATATATCTTTTTATAAATATATAGGAGGGAGCTATTAGAGTTACTAGAGGGGTATAAATATACTTTATTACTACTATTATATTACTATTTCTTAGTACTAGGCTATATAATAATCTACTTATAAGAGAGAGTAGATTATATTAAAATCCTATTAGTTATACCTATAATTATAGGGTTACTACTCCTACTTCTACGCGTAGTTATAGTCCTCTTAGCTAGAAGGATAGCCTTAGCCTATTATTCTAACTCTTCTACTTAGTATAATACCTTCTATCTCTTAACTTAGAGTCTCTTATATATAGAGCTAATACTACTAGTAGGAACTAAGGTAGGTATTATTATATATATTAAGGGCGCGCTCGCCGCGTATATAAAAATTCTATATATAGAGCTTTATTATTATATTATATCTTAGTTTAATTCTAATTATATTTAGATTAAAGTCCTCTTAACTCTATTAATAAGTAATAGGTTTATAGCTAATACCGCGTATAAGTAGATCTTATTACTAGCCCTCTAGTAATTAATATAACTAGATAAGTAAGGATAATTTAATACTTACTACCTTTAATAGTCTTACCTTTAATCTAAGCTTTATAAAAGAGCTTAATTATATAAGGGAGGTAAGTATAAGTTATAAAAATAATACTTAAAGAGATAAAGATAAAATAGTATATAATATCTTAAGCTAGAAATTAAAACCTTATTAAAAGTATATAATTAAAGATTTATTATAGTTTATTTAAGTTACTAGCTTTTTAATAGATACGCGCCTTAATCCTTTAAGCTTTAAGGGTATTAATATAGCTTAATCTAAGGATTCTTTTTATTAGGCTTTAATCTATTTATTTATTTATTAATTACTATACTTTAATATATCTTTATATACTTTTAAAGCCTACTATTAAAGAGTAGAGTACTATTAAGGTATTTTAATTATTTATACCTTTAATTTAATACTACTTATTTACTTTATCTTTATAGAGATCTACTATTTAATTTTAATTCTTAAGCTTCTTATATAATATAACTATTTATAAGGTTTTAATAATAATATTTAAGCTATTAGGATCTATAACTTCTTAAGTTAAGTAAAGTTCTTAATAGGCCTTAATAGCTTTTAATTAATCTATAATTTCCTTATAAATTTTAGTAAGATAAGATAAAATTTTAAGTATAATTTTATTTACTTAACTTATAATTACCTTTTAAGCTTTTTTAACTAGTATTATATCTTTATAACCTCTTTAAAATACTTTAATTATTATAATTAAATTATAAGATACCTAATTTTATTTAAAGTAATTATACTCTTTAATTTATTTAGTTAACTCTATAATTTAACTAGCTTTATACCTATTTTATACTTAGCCTTTAGTTATAATAGCTTTATTATAAGTATAAGGCCTAGATATAAAGCTTCTTTATATACCTCTACTATTATAATATATTTAAACTTATATATAAATATTACTACTAGCTTTTATAATTTAGATTACTAGGTAATATATTTAAACTTATATATAAATATAATTACTAGGTAATATATTTAAACTTATATATAAATATAATTACTAGCTTTTATAATTTAGATTACTAGGTAATATATTTAAACTTATATATAAATATAATTACTAGCTTTTATAATTTAGATTACTAGGTAATAGAGCTATTAAATAGTTTATAGATATATACCCTAGTAGAATAAGATATCTTATAATTATTATAATATAACGCGTTAGTAAAACCCTCTAAGCTATTATTACTACCTAATTAATAGATAAGACTATTATTAACTATTTTTAATAGGTAATATAATACTCTTTTTACTATATTTATATATTATAAAGTAGGGTTCTTAAGTAAATAACTTAGATTACTAATAGTATATATAATATCTAGCTTAATTATAATACTTAGCTAATTAAGTACTCTTATAAGGGACTAATAAGCCTCTCTTTTAGATAAGGAGGTTATATAGCTATTAGAGGTAATAGTAATATTTACTTATTCTATAACTAACTTTACTAGTAGATATTTTTTTATACCTAGCTATTTTAATAATTAATTAATATATTTAATTAGTTAACTTAAATAGAATAGTTATCTAGATTTTTAATAATATTTACTACTAAATAGTCTTTTAAGTCTCTTATATATTTAGTATTAAACCTCTTATTAAGTTCCTTCTTTATCTAGGTAATTAGGTCTTAGTTATATATTATAAATAGTAAGTTATTTATATAAGTTATAATAATAACTTTTATAATAGTATTAATAATTATATAATAATTATACTTAAGATACTAAAAATCTAGAGACTTAAGTAGTACCTTATAAAGGATTTAATACTATTTATAAGATACTTATTTAAGGTTATATAAAGCTTTATTTAATTTATAAGCGTATCTTAATTAGCTATTAATAAAGTAGTACGGTTACTCTACCTAAATTTCTACCTTAATAAGTAATTCTAAGAAGGTTATAATAATATCTTAATACTTAATAACTAATATATACTTAGTAATTAGAGCTAAGAGGAGTTACTATAATAATACCTTTAAGGTTAATAAGAATATCTTATTAAAATTAATCCCCTTAATTTAATAAAAGCCTTTAACTACCTATTATACTTTATACTAGTTAGTTTCACCTATTAGCCTATATTTATAGGATAAGACCTACCTTCCTAGTAAGATATATACTTTATAAGGTAGTTAATATAATTCTTACTATATTATCTATTTACTATAATTTACTAGTTCTTCTTTAATAGTAGTAAACTATTTATCTTTATTAGGTCTACTAAGAGCCTTATCTATTAATATTAGATAGGGACGGTCTTTAATACTAGTAATAATATAGGTAAGTATAACTTTAAATCTATTAAGGTTATTAGAAGACTTTATACCCCTCTTATTTATTCAGTTATAATTAATCTATAATTTATTATAACTAGAATAATATAATATATTAGAAATAATTCTTTAAGATTTATTATTTTAAGATAATTACTTATTAATAATAGCTAATAGTATTATAGTAGTAATTTAGTATATTAAACTATTCTAACTATTCTAATATTAATTAGTTAATAGTTTTAACTCTACTTAGCTATTTTTAATAGTCTAATTATTTAACTTATTCTAATTTAATTTAGGTAAATTATCTATTTCTTACTTATTTAAGCTATTTAGCCTACTTATATTATTAGTTAGGCCTACTACTAGTATTATCTAATACTTCCTTAATACCCTATTAATTAGGAGTAGTTACTCCCTCTAAGACCTAATTACTATTATCTAGTTAGTTAGACTAGAGCTATCCTAGGAGGTCTATTATATTATTATTATCTAAGTCTTCTTTTATTAGAAGCTTATTATTATCTATTAATAGTATAGTAATAGTATTCTTATTAAATACTATATATACTAGTTAAGTAATATATTATCTCTTAATATCTTATACGTAGTAAAAATCTTATTATTATAATTAAAGAAGTAGTATTTAATAGCTTTATTATCTAGTTTCTTCTTATTTTAGTAATATATTACATAAGTAGTACTAATATTTAAAAGGCTTTAAGTATATTAATTAAGGCTTATAACTATACTATTTCTTAAAGGGGGACTTCTTATCCTTACTAGGTATAAGGTTTTTAATATAATTAATATAATAGATAGCTTTACCCTAAAACTCTTATAATAGTCTAGTATTAATAAGAACTATTTTAACTTTACTAAATAGTATCTAATTCTTCTATTTAATAATCCTATTCTAATAGGGGTTATATAGTACTAATAGGGTAATAAATATCTTATACTCCTAGAAGATTTATTAATATTTATAACACTAGACTAGTTTATTATTATTCTAAATAAAGGCTATTTTATACTCCTAGTCTTTCTAATATTTTATCTAGAACTCGAGTTTTTTATAATAACTCTACTCTACTATTTATATAATCTATTTAAGTAAATCCTATTACTTTATATATAAATACTATTATATTTATATACCCCCTAAGGGTAGTTATATAGCTTACTAATACTAAGTTAATATACTAGTATTAGCTAGGGATAGTAACTCTAGGTATTAGTATTTATAAAGGTATTTCAATAATTTTCTTTAATATATAACTCTTATATAATTCCTATTTCTTATACTTTTATAAGTAATTAGTAGCTTTATAGTTAATATTAATAGTATATATTATAGCCTTTATAGCTTTTATATTAATATATCTATATCTTTTATACTATCAAGTCTAAGACGTATTATTCTTAGTTAGGACTATTAATTTAGAGTAAAATACCCTTACCTAGTAGATTTATATAGTATCTAGCTAGTATATATAGTTATATAGGAAGGCTTATAATACCTCCTTACTTTATTTATTATAGAATATATTCTTCCTTCTACTACTAGTATATATATAGCCTTATAAGTCTAGTTATATAATAGATAGAAGGTTATATTTAATATTTAGTATATAATAAATATTAGTTAGTAAGAATTTACTAACCTTATTATTAATAATTACTAGGATTAATACTATCTTAATCCCTTTAACTTTTATTAGTTTACCCCTAATTAGTCCTAATATTATATAGTTCTAGACTAGTAAATAGTTAGTAAACTTGAATTAATCCTAGAAGGTATACTCCTACTCCTCTAAGTTAATAATAATCTTATAAGACTTATTATTTTATTATAAGTTATACTAAAAGTAGGTAGTATAGGATTTATTCTATTTTTATTTATCTAGTTTTTATTTACTTTATTAATAACTAGGATATCTATCTTAATAGTATTATTTCTTTTATACCTCTAGCTCTTTCTTTATTTTAGGAATAAATCTTTCTAGTATATTTTTTAGATTAGTATACTAGTAGTCTTTTATACTATACTAGTAGTTATAGAATATATATATATTATTATTATTAGCCTTATCTTAACTATTTATTAAAATTACTAATAAAAGCCTTAGATTCTTTAGTCTTTAAAGATATAAACCTATTAACTAATACTATAATAATATACTTAAAATCCTATAACTTCTTCCTATATTAAGTAATCTTAGTAAGTATATAGACTACTTTCTTTATATTATTTAATAGGCTCCTCTTAAAGACTATAATCTAGAAATCTATTTCTAGTAAACTCCCTATTTATAAAAGCTTATTTATATACTCCTTAAATTTAGTAAGGTAGGTATAAAGGTCTTTATATTAGTCTAAATAAAGCTTATATAAGGTAGAGTATATTACTTTCTTAATAGTATAAAAATCTATTTTATATAATAACTTTAATTTAACTTATATTTCTTTTACTATTATTAGAGTTTTAATTATATTATAGGCTAATAGTAATATAGTAATATAAATAGTAGTAAGTACTTATTCCTTTAAATTAGTATATTTTTCCTATTTATCCTTATCTACCTACTTAATAGGTAGTTTTACTCCTCTAGTAATAAGTTAGTTAAGGTTAATTAATAGTTTATATTCTAGTCTAATAACCTTAAATATACTATTAATTATAAGTAATACGCGTATAATAATCTTTTATAACTTATAATTCTTAGTACCTTTAAGCTTTTAAATTTTATAATAGTTAGATATAATAGTACCTATTATAAATAGTTTTAGGAATATTTCTTTTTAAATTACCCTAAGTTTTAGTAAAAAGCTTATTATATAATTTATATAATTCTTAAGGTTATATAGAACCTAGGCTTATAATCTAATAAATTCTATAATACTTATAAGTTATTTATATATAATTTAGATATAGTATAATAGTATTATAATAACTAATAGATAGATATAGTTATATAAAATAGAATAACTATTATAAGAAATCTCTACTAGTCTACTAAGGCCCTTAACTAGTTCTAATTAGTAACTACTAAGGTTAACCTAGCCTAAATTCTAATAAATTAATAGTAGGTATTCCTAGCTAGGCTAGATCCTTAACTATATAAATTAGGTTCTTTAAATCTATTTATATTAATTATATCTATAGCTTTAAGTAATTTATAACTATAGTTATACTAGACCTAAATTCTAACTTTATAAATCCTATTCCCCTTTACTTTATCTACTACTAGTCTAATTATACTAACGCTATTCTACTACTCTTTATCTACAGCTAGCCTAGTAGCTTTATAGAAGTAGATAAGATCCTTAATAGGCTCCTTAACCTGTCTAATAAACCCTTACCCGTATTTTATTTTATAGTATTAAGTATACTAGGCTTTATATTTTCTACTCCTCCTAAGAAGTCTAGCTTTACTCTTTAAGAAGCTAGAAATATCTTTAATTTACTTATAAAGTAGCTAGACTATAATTTATATATTATCTTAGGTAGTAACTATAAGAGATCTATTATATGTATTATAGCTACTAACTATCTATTATTAGTAGTCTTAATTCTTTCTAACTTCTAGCTTATCCCGCCTAATACTATAGACTTTATAATATTAATAGGGTTTAATAAGTACAGATAAAAATATAACTATTTAAAGTTTAAATATATTTATAACTTAATTATCTAGCTTCTACCTTAAATAAGAAACCTAGCTATTATAAGTAGCTATTAATAAATTATATAATATTAATAAGTTATCTATATATAATTTAAGTATAGTATAATAGTATTATAATGACTAATAGATAGATATAACTATATAGAATAGAATAATAATTATAAGAAATCTCTACTAGTCTATTAAAACCCCCTAACTAGTCTTAATTAGTAACTACTAAGGTTAACCTAGCTTAAATTCTAATAGCTATTACTCTAACTAATAGTCTATTAGGGAATATAATATAGATTTACAATCTTATATTCTATCTTATAGATAAATATAGATAGACTCTAGTGGAGATTATTATATAATCTATAATATACTATATTTAAGGCCTGTATAGCGCTATAAAGATATATAAAGAAACGCTTAAAGAGGTATAACACCCTATTCATAATTGTAGGCCTAACTTATCTATACTAACAAGTACCACAGGGCATAGGGTTTAGTGGTTTCGGTATCGGTATAGGCGGTCTCTACGTACACCAACCCGTGGCTATCTCAGAGTTTCCTGCGGACGTCTGGTTTAATACAGTAAGTGCAGCTTTGACCTCCGATAAAGTTACTGCTTTTTTTTTTTAGATATGATGCTGACCAAGAGCGCTAGCCGCTCGACTAGGCGAGGCCCGCGGGAAATGTTCTCGTCAGGAACGTCCACCTTAGTGAGGTTGACACCAAAAGTCTTGAGCAAGCGCTAAATCTACAGAGACCAGGGCACTAAAAGTTAGAGACTAGCTCTAAGGAGTCCGGGTGCGGTTTCCGGGGCGACAGTGGTGCTGACCCTCAGGAGGTTGGTGCCTCTCCCGTTAGCGCATGCTCAAGACTTTTGGTGTCAACCTCCGTACAAAGGGGTGAAAGAAGTTGCCATTGTTATTTGCTTTCACCGATTGTTACCTATATTTTCTTCTACACAGATTGTTAAGCACAGTGAGGGCTTGCAGTTTATTTCTATAGCCGGTCAAAATGATTACCGTATCACGCATCGCGGGATACGCCCTGCGATCGCATAATCTCGAATGATCATGTAGAAAGCTTGTTATAAAGCTAGTTAGCATGTGTTATGAAGCACGAATAAGCTTACTATGCAGCATGTTACGAAGTTAGTAAATAGATAAGCAGATAGATAAGAAAAGAAAAAAAGTAAGCGAAGTTCTCCGACGCGTCGCATAGTAATTTCATAGTAAACAACGAAGATACAGTAAAACCTCGCTATAACGATGTGTAAATTCCCACTCAACCGCATCGTTATAAGGAGGTCATCGTTATGTCAAGTGCGGGGTAAGTAATCCCGAGGGGTAATCTATAGCTCCTTAGAGAGCTCTGTCCTAAATCTCGAGCAAATGCCTTATTCTCATCTAAGCCCATAAGACGGGGCTGCTTTCTCTATGAGGGCAGGCAGCTCGTCAAAATCCTCGATTTCCTTTGCTGAAGCTCCGTAACTCGTCCTTGTTCGTATTGCGGCCGTTGCTTGTCCGGATTGATTTTGGCGGGGAGCGACGCCTTTCCTAATGTGGCAAGTTGTGAGTCTTATCCCATGACTGTGCGGAAGTTCAGATGAGTCAGTTTGATAAGTATCCAACTATGCTAGCAGTTACCCTCGCAAGTCATGACTCAATTCGGTCGGCTGTGTCTGCGATGCACTCGGAATTGTCCATCCGGGGAAGCTTCCTGGCCCGGCGCAACAGAATGTCTTCAGAGCTAGTTCATGCGTAGGGTATATAAGAACGAGTAATCAATTCATCATTGTGGTCACGAACATCTTCAATTGATCTTTCTCTTCTCTAGTCATCACTGAAGCAATGCTAAGCGCTACGTCCTCCAACCTGAGCACTAACGTCGATAACCATGCTGAGCAATCTCCCTCCCCACTCCTATCAACAAGCTACTTGTGCACTTCGTGCCAGATCTCCTTTCAAAATGGGCAGGAGCAGCGCATACACATGAAAGAGCCATGGCAGTACGTCGAAATCGATACGACTATGGTCTAGATCTTGAGAATTGACATCAGAACAGCGTATACAACATCAAGCGGCGCATTGCATCATTACCGCCGATCCCCCTCGATGCATTCCACATACAGGTCGAGAAAAATATTGACATCAGGGAGGCATCTACCAGCAGCAACGACGAGGAGATCTCGGACAACGAGGGCGAGCAAAGCGCATCGCCCTTCCAATGTCTGTTCTGCAGCCGGGGCTTCGCAAGCGACGACGCCGGCTTCGAAACGAACCTCGAGCACATGCGTACAGCCCACGGGATGTTCATCCCAGACCCGGAGATGGTGGTAGACATGCAGAGCTTCGTGGGGTACCTGGCCACGGAGGTCCGGGCGTGGCACGAATGCCTCTACTGCGGCGCCACAAAGCCCTCGACCCTGAGCATACAGAGCCACATGAGGGACAAGGGACACTGTCTCTTGAACTTGGACAGGGAACCGGAACTGCTCGACTTCTGGGAGAGCCCGCGATGGGTCGACGGGGACGGCGCCGCCGCGCTGGAGCAGGAACGCCCGACTAACCTGTCGGCGACGGAGATCCGCTTCGCCTCTGGCAGGGTGATCGGCTCGAGACATGCTGCTCCCGCGACTAAGAAAGCGTCCAGGAAACGGGGTCTCGCGGGATCCACGATGAGAGCTTTGCCCCCGGGTTCCGAGGATGCAGGATCGTCGCCACTGGCCGTCGGACCGCAGCTGGCGTCGGGCCGACAACTGGCGCGTCGTGAAGAGATGAGCATACTAGGCGTTTCGGTGCAACAGCGGCAGGCGCTCGTCTTGGCTGTGAAGAAGGCACAGAGGAGTGAGGCGGTGGCTCGCCGGGCGAGGGAATGGGTGTATGCGAAGGGGGCGAATTCGCAGAAGTTTGATCAGGTGGATAATCAGATGAAGTGGGGGAAGCAGAATCACAAATTGCTGCCTAGATAGGTGGTTGATAGACTTTTGTTGGATGGGGTGTATATTTGTGTAGGTTATAAATTGCATATATCCATCCCATCACCATTTCATCTGTTACTATTCCTGAATACATGTATGATGATGATGATGTAGCACCTATTCGTTAGTGCTGGAAATGCATACAACTCGTTGAAGAGAGCGGTCTCAATTGGAATATCGACATAATGTCTTTGTGGCCAAAGTCTTCATCACGGGTGCATACCATCAGCCTCCGCGGATAACTGATCTCGCATGTCGTTGATATATCTGAGCAAACGATAGATCTCCCCCGGATTTCCCGAGCCTGCCGCGCACACCGTCGAATCTTCCAAATTACGGCCTGTCCCTGCTTTCGTTCCGGGTACAAAGATTTTCCTTCCGAGGAAATGGAATCTCTGTAATTGCCTCGAGGACAGAAGACTTGCCCGACGACTGATCTTCACAGACCGCACTAACCCGACTCGTGTTATCGATTTGATCGGATGTACCGACCGGCGTAGCTGACTTTGATTTCACACTAGACACATCGTTGATGATGACTTTCCAGTATCTTGAGGGGATAGTAAGGCTCTGAATAAGCCCTTTTACAAGTTTCAGAAGAAATAAAAGATTGATGTTGGTGTTGTGGCGAGGAATTCTGTTGCGCCATGTAGCCGCACTCTGCCATCCTGTGCCAATAGAATAGCATGCGACAAACAGCCATGCCTGGACAGGTTTGCCCGGTGTGTTTGCTTTTTTCTAGCCATTGGTTTAAACAACGCGCTCTTCCGATGGGCAAATCGCCTGCGGTTTGCGTCACATGTTCGTGCCTCTCGACGCGGCGACGAAACGATTGACAGCATGACCAAGACCGCAGGAATTCTCGTTGCAGTCTAGTTTCCCTGAGGGAGAATTTGCTGAACAATTGGGTGCCTGAAGAGTGGATTCTTCTCGCTACGCCGTGTTTCTCTAAATAAACAGCCCCGGGGACGAGTTGGATAAAATACGTGCCAAGCATTGGGGTAGAATAGAGTCCGAGCACAGAACATTTCCGTCTGCGAAAAACCAGACACCGATTCTGCATATGACTGTAGGCAGCTTGAAAAAAAAAGTGGAAAGAAAAGGAAGCCGTTGGACAGCCGATATCACGGTGAGAGTGTATAGTAGGATGCTCTGTTCTAAATCGACGACACTGAGTGCACTGCAAATCTAGCGTAAGCAAAGCAAGCAGAGAACAAGGTGTAAAGCGAATCCAAAGACGAAACAACAGCTAGCGTGTTGACGCCCAGCAGAACTCCGGGAACGACCGGGACCACCGCTGTCATCGGATAAAAAGCATCGGTTCCAGATCAAATAAAGCAAGCTCTCAGCCAATCGATCGGCTCGGACCAATGACCGACCCGCCCGATGGGGAGCCCGAAGGACCCAGCAGCTCCCAATGGACAACGTTGTTGACTTCGCAGCAGGACTCACCACCGCCATCGGAATTCAGGAGGATCACGAGAACCGTCAACCCGTGCACGTTGGCACCATGGGGGAAAAAAGTACAGACCATTGCCGACGAATCAACATCAAGACAACTAGATACGGGCTGGGGAGTACGTATCGCCGTGAGCAGTTCAGCACGGAACGGGGTAGTCGGAATGGGCGGAGTGATCGAAATACACAAGTCGGCACGCAGTAACCCAAGAAATGAGATCTTGTCCTTTTCCTCTACGCTGGGTAGGAGAGAAGAACAAAACCCGTATTCCGGAGAGTTAGCAGCGATGGCAAATGCTCTAAACACACTACCAAAGCTCAGGTTCCGCAGAATTGTGTTGATAACGAGAAATAAAGCGGCCGTACTGACACTTAGGAAACCTCGACAACAGTCCGGACAAGAGCACATCAGCCGTATCTATAGATCAAGAAGAGCATTAAAGAGAGATGGAAACACGATAACAATCTTATGGCTCCCGTCAAGTGAAGAAACCGAACTCATGAAGCTTGCCAAGGAGAAGGCAAAGGCAGCAACAAGACAGGGTACCACCCCGCAGACACAGCTCCCCAGAATGCGATCGACGACTCTCAATATTGCGCGAGCTAAACACGGTACCACTAGAGGGTTACCGGAAAACGTGGGGAAATATTCCCAAAGAATCGATACAGCGTTGCCAGGCAAACACACACGACAGCTCTGCGACCGACTGTCATGGAAGGAAGCTAGTGTGCTTGCCCAACTCAGGACAGGCATGGCAAGACTGAACATATACCTCCACCGAATCAAAGCTACGTCGGCAGATCAGTGCGAATGTGAACAAGCGCGAGAGACAGTAGACCACTTCCTCCTCCGGTGTAGCAGGTGGACAGTGTATCGAACAGAGATGCTACAATGCACAGACACAGGCAGAGGGAATATCTCTTTCTACCTGGGCGGAAAGACTTCAACAAATGACGAGAACTGGGCTCTGAATATGAACGCTGTTCGAGCAACGATACGGTTCGCAATAGCCACTTGCAGATAAATCAGGACACCTAATCCACTACACCCGACCCAACCCACTTATCACATCGTGCCACAGAAAGCAGACACCGCTTCAGCCGCCGAAGATAGGACGTTGAACACTTGGAGAACAGCCTTCAAGCCAGTCTACTAATAATATTACTAATCCACGAGAAACCGAAGAAAAATGGCAAATAAAGGAATATAAGCTACAAACGGAGTTGTGTATGAGCTTGAAGGAGATCAGGATCCACTGTAGGAAATGTATCAGTAGAGCAGTGATAGTGGCCCTTTCGGCTCAGCCGCCGGGCGTTAATAGATTGTGTGTGTATGTAAGCAGCTTGTAGCCTTAGTGTCTGAGGAAACAGTCAAGAAAGCTCATCTTGGAGGATTGATTCATGTCTTCACGTGACCCAATACACCCAGACCAACAATTTCCGCCTAAGGCACCTTGGCTCTAAACCTTACCTAACTACTATTGTAACTAAGAAAAAACATATCTAGGCATTTTATAGACTAGTGAACTATAAACCGTCTTAGGTTAGGGGAGTTAAACCCCTAGTCCTTATCTTTTATATCTATTACTATAGATATACTAGTAGTTAATAAGGTAGCTATCCTAGTCCTATTATACTAATTCTAAATATAAGTAGCTACTCTAAGAGTATAAATTTAATAGCCCGTAGGTCTTTTTTAAAGGAGTATACCTACGGTATCCTACTTTATAAAGGGAGACTAATTATTAAGAGCTTACTTAGTATAGTCCCTAGCTCTTTATAAAGTCTTTTTACCTACTAAAGTAAGATTTAAAGAACTTTACTTATACTAGCTCTATTTTATAGATTAAGTAATATAGTAGACCTACTACGTAGTTTAAAGACTAATAAGTATTATACTAATATTTACCTCAAACTTAATAATAGCCCCTATAGGGTTTAAACCTATATAGTAGTTATATCTAGTATAGGTCTACTATACTAATAGTAGTATATATTAAATACTACTAAGGCTATTATAACTAAGATTTATATAGATCTTAAGAGGGGTATAACTTAGGAGAGACCCTGTATAACTAATAAGAGACCCTAAGTAAGAGATCCCTTATAAAGTACACCTAATAAGGGCTCTAATAAATAAGTCTTTAGTATAAAAGTTATAGATATTATTCTAAAAAGTAATTTACTTTATAAAAGTAACTCTTAAAACCTTATTATTACTAAGTTATTACGCTATAAAAGAAGAGTTATTATAAGGTAGATATATTATACTAAGACCTTATATTAATAGTAGTAATTATAATACTTATATAACTTAATAATAATAAGGTATAATAGGGAGCTTATATAAAAGAAATTATAAAGAAATACTACCCTTATATCTTTATTATAGATTATTAGTCTATAGACTCGACTTTAATAAGGTTATTTAAGGATATATAAAGGGGTCTCTCATTCGGGGTCTCTTATTAGCTACACGGGGTCTCTCCTAAGCCGTACCCGAGTTAGTAAGGGCCTAGTAGCGCGGATGATATGAGATCGCCGCATGAGGAATGGAAAGGATTTGGTCTCTTGGGGGGAGTTCACGCGAGCATCGCGACCTGTTCTGTTCAGTAGATATAGCTTTCGTCGCATCTCTGGCGCAATTGTTATATGGAGAGGCAAGTAGATACTTAGAATAGCCACAAAATCGTGATAGCCTTGGTTGGAAGGTACCGATCGGCATGGCGAAAGTGCGTGAATTCGCGCTTCATAGCAACCATAGAATAGGGCTGATGACTTCCCAGTCTGTTCGTGAGGTTTTCAAATTCGAATATGACCCTTTTATCCATATAAGAAGCAGTAAGACCTTGATTCTGGAGCTGTGCTATCCAAGATCTTGATTACGCGAGGACTGTCAAGTTTCGCGATTGACATTTCTATTCGAAGGAGAATAAGGTTGGGAGAATGGAATTTTCAAAGGTGAGCTCTGAAGAGGCAATCCTAAAGTACTTTACTGACGTGAGCTTTCCAGGCACAAGCTGCTGACGCGGGACGCTAAAGCAAGCCGGAACGGGCCGAACTTATAGGGTACGGCTTAGGAGAGACCCCGTGTAGCTAACGAGAGACCCCTTAACGATAGACCCCTTCCTATTATTAGTCTACTTAAAGATAGTACTTAGTAATTTTAATTAGTAAGTATAATTTAAGCTAATTAAAGTAGCTACTAAAAAGGAGGTCGCTACTATTCTATTATAATTACGAAGTTATATACCTTTAAAGACTAATAATAGCTATATATAAAGTAGTAAATATCTCGTACTAATAATACTACTAAAGATATTAATAAATATAGTAGGTAATAATACTAGAATATAGTAAATTATAAAAATACTATACTTTTCTAAAATATTTTTAAAAATACTACCCCTATATTTTAAAAATACTATACTAGGGACTTATATACCCTAGAAGCTAGGTGTATTAGCCTTATAACCGCCTTTAAAGCCTGAAACTCCGCGTAGTAGCCCTCGTAGATTCCCTTATAGTAGCCCCCGTAGTAGTTACTATAGTAGCTACTATTATCTAGCTCCCTTAGTAGGGCTCCTAGCGTAATTACCTAGCCTAATAGAAGAATACTAAGTACCTTAAGCTCTAGGAATAAGTCCTTAAAGAAGTTATATTTTACCCCTAAAAAATTTATTCCTTATAATAATAGCGACGGTTAGGAGGTCTATATAGGAGGTCTCTAGACCTACCTATACCCTAGGGACTAAGGTACTAGAAGCTAACCCCCGTCTTACAGGGTATCTTAGGTTAATACGCCAAGCGTCTAGGGTATATAAGTCCCCGGTGTAGTATTTTTAAAATATAGGGGTGGTATTTTTAAAAATATTTTAGAAAAGTGTAGTATTTTTATAATTTGCCGGCTGGAATACCTCTAAGTAGCAGAGTATTTGGAGCGCTATAGCGCCAAGTCAATATTAGTCCCCCGTAACAGCGATACGGAGTAATAGCGACAGCGACAGCGATAGTAATTATATACGGAATAAGTATATTAGATATATTAATTAATACCTCTATTACTATATAGATCTATATATATCGCGTGTGCATTACGTATATCATTTCAAGGGGTCTTTCCGAGGGGTCTCTCGTTAGCTATACGGGGTCTGTCTAGAGCCGTACCCGAACTTTTACCGTGTGCAAATTCAATGCGACTGGCGTGCTATAACACCTAACCTAAACCCCGCGGTAGATATACTTATAAAATCAGTTATATCTTCTACGTATACTATTAGATTTCTATAATTCTTAAAGTATTAGATACCTTAGAATAATACGTATCTTTTAGCCTACTTAGATTAATAATATAAGTGTTAGATATTAAGTACTAGTTTATAGGTACGTTTCTAGGTATCCTATATCCTAGCGAATTTAGTACTCGTCTCGGCTATACCCTAGTAAAAACCCCTGAGACGAGTGCCTTACTAGGATATAGGATAGGTAGAGGGGTCTTAGCAATAGAACTTTGGTTGGCGTACCTACTACGTACTTTAATATAATTAGTTATATCTTCTATATATATTATTAGATTTCTATAATTTTTAGAGTATTAGATACCTTAGAATAATGCGTATCTTTTAGCCTACTTATATAAGTATTATAAGCGTTGACTATTAATTAATATTTTATAAAATTAGCAATTGTAGCGGGACTATTCCTACTATGGATAACATCAGCCCTTTTGAAGACGGAAGCTTTAGTGGGACTGGGTACTTGTTCCCCCGGCTGTCCCGAGCATTTTCAAAGTTCATATACCATTATATGTCCTCGTTTGTCTGAAAATTCACTTCCTCAAATTTCCATCGTCTCACTTCTCTTCTCGCTAAAGGCAGTGCCAACAGATAGGAATCTTCCACCATGACGACGGCAGCGGTGTTCGGCTGTACAGGAGCAGCGGGCTCTGAGATCCTCGCTACACTCCTCGCCATTGACGCATTCTCATCCGTCAAGACTATCTCAAGGAGACTCCCAAATGCTCAGTCCCCCAAGCTCCAAGCCCTCGAGGAAGGCGACATCTCAAAGTGGGGCGGCATGATCTCCTCCCTGTCTCCCACGCCATCAGTGGTCTTCAACGCAGTCGGCACCACAAGTGCGACAGCCGGCGGAATCCAGAATCAGTGGAAGATCGACCATGACTTGTGCGTAGAGAACGCCAAAGCAGCCAAGGAGGCGGGAGTGAAGACGTACGTATTCATCTCCAGTACAGGGACCAGAGGCTTTCTCTCTGGCTACCTGCCCTACTCGAAGATGAAGGTTGGCGTGGAGGATGCCATCAAGGAGCTCGATTTCGAGCATGCGATTATCCTAAGGCCCGGTATGATCCTCGGAAGAGAGAAGCCCAAAGCTCCGTTCTTGGAGAAAATCTTCGCAAACCTAAACAAGCTGGGACAGGGCGTCCAGGACAAGCTAGGTATGACCAACCTGATCAATACTTGAATATTTTGAGATCCTGGGTACTAACTCGTAACGTGGAGGTCAGGATCAATCCACCATTGGTAGAGCAGCTGTAGCAGCTGCTCGTATGGCAGAAGAGGGAAAAGCGCCGTCAAAAAACTGGATTTTGGAGCAGGCTGATATCCTCAAATTTGGTAGAGACGAGTGGAAGGAGTAACGCGCTATTGGCGAGCCGGGTTTGTTGGCACCCACTGCTGCTTATTAAGACTTATATCCTGTGGCAGTGATGCGCGATGTTTGGCAGGTTGGGAAAGCATGACAGAATCGCACTTATATATACCTCTACTCTGGTCAACGTTTATCTTCCGACTACCTATGAGTTTGGCCCGGGCCCCTTTGGTTGTTAGCAGGGCGTATTGCGCAAGCTACGGTATGGGAGCCCATTGAACGTGAAGTCCGGCATGCTGGACACGTCCTACATACGTCTTTACAATAGGATTCCCGTATAACGACGAGTGGCGTGAAAGAATAGAGGCTGAGCACTAGGTGTTGCTGCTTCGTGGTTCTGAAGTGAACCATCCACAATCAATAGATGAGAGTGGCTGAAACCTCAACCTTTGGGCTCTACACGATTTTCCGGGGAGGCTTGATCACGCGTATCAAAAACCAGTCAGCCAAGCCTCATCAGCACTTGCGTAGTGAGGAACATCACGCGCCGTCTGCAGCCTGAAGCTTAGCAACGACTCCGCAATTCTAATTCTAGTTATGCACTTCCATGTTCAGCGTATCATCCCCCCTGATACTACGCCACCACTCACTTTATCATACAAGTTCTCTATCTTCACCACTAAGTAAAGTCTAATACTTCTATAAAAAGTATACCCTCGCCTCCTATCTATAGACGTCCTACGGCGTACCTATTGGAGTATATCTAGTAGAGTCTTCTCGATCCTTCCTCCTAATGCCTGTACCTCCCTAATATACTAAATCGGTAAGTATATTATAGAAGAACTTATCCTTATTAATCTCTTCCTAATAGATAATAGGATTTTTTCGTAGCGTTAGAAAGGGTAGAATATTTATATATAAATAATACTAGATAGTAATTTATTTACTACTTAGCCTTAAGTCTAGCTTTATTATCTTAAATATTCTTTATATTATATAAATAATATTCGCTTTAACTATATTATCCGCCGACTCCGCGCTAGATTAGAAGAATAGTAAGAGAGATTTATTAGTATAGAGAGTCTCCTTTATAAGGCTAATATATATTCTAAGAGTATATAGTATAGCTATAATATAGGCCATTTCGATGCGAAGGTTATTGGCATATGGATCTGCTGCAGTTACACTTCGCCATGGCTTAATAGGTCTAGATCTTGTGTCCGTATCTGGACGTGTGGACTGGAGTGGTCGTAATTAGTGGTGGTCGTTAAGTATAGATCAAGGTCGTCATTGTGTTTATTACGAATGAGAAGGGAAGGATTAATATATATTGTAAAACCCCATATGCTTAGTGTTATCTGACTGTAGAATAAGGTATTAACATTCTTCCGGAGCCGCCGCAGATGAACTGGAAATAGATACGTCCGACACATTATAAGCTGGGAGGCTCTGTGTAATGATATGGGTTGGAGTGCTGGATGAGCCATGCGTTGTAACCGACTCAGATGGGCCTGTGCCCGCAGCTGGTATTCTTTCAACATTACCGAACCTCGACGTCGACCTCGGCCTCAACAAAGAGCAGCAGCAATGATCTAGATATCTCAGCCACGGAAGCCTTCTCACCCTGGTATATGGAGTATGCTGTATGCTGCATACCTTCAAGCTCCAAAACTTCAGTCCCACGACCCACACGACTATCCCGTAGTCCTCAACCATCTCCCCGCCCAGAAAATCTCGCGCCTACAACAAACCTACGAGTTCCTCCCCCAAGACCCAGCAACTCCCTTCGTGGCATACGCACCCCCACCGGAACTCTTCCCCAGATACCTATAACGCACGACGCCATTATCAGGCAACACAGCCACGACGCTATTGCCCAACCTGTTGTGAGAAACGCCGTAAACTCTCTCCTCGCCCACAAAAACCCTCAGGTTCCTGCCGCTTTGGCTACTGGGAACGCTGTCGCTGAAGAGCAGCAACGCCTGCGTATCGACTAGCCTCGCCTTGCCCAGCCCCTCCGCGACGCGCGATAGGTTGGGCGTTGAGTTGGCGGCGCGGATGCGTCCCCGAGAATACGACTCCAGACTGGAGACGGGCAGGTCGTTGGGGATGAGGGATAGGGTTGAGGAGGCGGGGAGGCGGGAGCCGTGCTTGAACACTAGGTCTAGAGCTGGTGGGAGGTTGGGGACGTGTGGTGGTGGGAGAGTGAGGTAAAGAGACAGAAGCATGTGGTAGATGCTTGGTGTTGAATCGGGGTCGTCCTGATTTCGCGTCTGGGTCTGCTTTTAGTTTTGAGATCGAGATAGAGGACGATAGTTGAAAGGTGATAATGACGCTGCCGAGAGGGAGTTTTCGGGTCGAGATTTGTGGATGCGTTTGCAGTAGCTTATTCTTTTGCTAGTTACATAATCACTGGAACGAAAGATGTGATCGAAATATGGCAGAGAAGAATGGTAGAAGGGAATGAACAGACGTACTCTTCGGCCTCAGCATAGTCCTGCATCTTGAAGACGTAGATGTCAAGTTGCCTGCTTGTGGTTTCCCATATTCCTAAGCCCAATGGCTTGTGCTTCGTAGATTGTAGGATCTGTATCTCAAGTAATCCCTAAACTCGAACAATACTAGCGATAACCCCGGTTGCGTATGTGGCAACACCTGCAGCGATGCTCGCTCCACCACCCAGTATCGCACCTCGAATGCCCCAAAGATATGTGTAACTGACGACAGCGATTCCGATTTTGTTAAGGAGAGTAAAAAGCGCAAACAGATGCACAATAAAACGCTTGCTTTATGCCGACCTTGCCAGCGTTACTACTATTGCCGCCTCCAATAGTATTTACCAGTCGACCAAGGCGCCCATGGCCCGCAAGCAGCAGATCAAGCAAGTGGAAATGTGCGCAGCTGAAGCGAGAAGTCTCAAGAACAAGGCTAGCATGCTGGATGTATTCGGCGCGAGCGTTGCGGCGGTCGGGATCAAGAATGCGAACGGATGCAAGATGTTGAAGAGACTGAGACAAGAAGACAGAAAGGCGAAAGTAAGATTCGGGAAAAGGTAAAGGAGAAGAGTATTCGTGTCTAAGATAAGAAAAAGAACCAGCTATGTTAACATGCTCGAGCTATTGTTGAGTAGGCTGAGCTGGTCGTCATGGCTTGGACTTTGGGGAACAAATACTTGGCAGGCATGAAACTGCCACATTTCCCATAAAGCTGAGTAGAGGTCACGAACTTCAGTTCTCTCTTTCACTTGAAAGAAAAAAATGATTCTTGTTATCCATAACCGTAGATGATCCGTGGGTCATGACCACAGGTTCAGGCAATCTTGTCGAGCCTGACGAATGCAGAACAAAGATGGGCTGCCGTACAGCTTGATCAAATGTAAGGTAAAGTGAAAAGCTTTCTGCTTGGGCTGCAAGTAGTTCGTTGAGGGAACCAATTTCCATGTGGTGCAAGTCAGGACTAGGGTCGTCGTTTCTTTGGGATAAACGATACGTGAAGGACGGGTCTGCTCCTCAATGAAAAATTGATATTAGCTTATGCACAAGACTCCGGAATACTTGGCGTGTAAGAATTGCGCTCCGCCAGCATATGACAGTAATCCACGATGTTCTAGTATAGTATTATAATATAGGAATAATACTCTTATTAATACGTCTCTCTTACCATTCTATTAGTAGAATTCTATAAGGAATTAGTTAAGATATAAGGGGTTTAAGATCTAAGGTATTTCCTTAGATTTTCTTATAAAATCCGATAATTTCTTAAACCCCTTATATCTTAACTAATTCCTTATAGAATTCTACTAATAGAACGGCGATATAGTTATATAAGTATATAACTACTACTATATTAATCTTACTTACTAATACCTAGTATATAAGACTTTAGTTATATTATAAGTAAGGGAGCGCGATTAGCTAATAAACCCTTAATAATTTAGATAGATTATAAACTATTAGTAGGCTTTATAAATACTAAGTTTTATAAGGATATCTTTACTAGATAGGTTATAAAGCTTAAATATATTTAAAGGAAGGAGAATATAATTACTAATAGCCTTTCTTTAGTAATTTTTAATAATATAGATTATAAGATAGATAATCTTATAAGAAATTTATTAAAGGAAGTAGAGAAGTATTAAGATAATAAGGTATAATTCTAGAAATCTAGAAAGGGTAGCTATACTTATATACTAAAGTAACTTAGTAAGGAGGATTATATAAAGAGAATTTAAAAGTAAGGAGAGGAGGTAAGTATTTAGACTATTAGGTAGATAATAATTACTATTACTAATATAAAGGTAGGGCTATCTATCCTTATAATACTAGTTATAGTTAATAGGGAAATATTAGATACTCTACCTTAAGGATTTATTATTTTATTCCTAAAGAACTATCCTAAGTTATATAAGGTAGACTATAAAAATAATAACTAGTATATAAATCTATATTACTTCTATACTTAGTAGGAGAAACTAAAAAATTTAAATAAGTAAGAGATAAGTAGCTTTAAAAAGAAGGCTTTCTAATTTATATTTAATAGTTATATAGATAACTAGTATATAAGTTTAAAGATTAAAGAACTACGTATATTATAAAGGGAGAGGTAAGTACCTAATTATAAGATATTTATAATAGGAGTAGATATTTCTTTATAGAAATTATTATAAATAAAATCTATAATATTATCTATTAGCCTAGTATAATAAAGGACATTATATAATATATTAAAGGGTATCTATTATATATAAAATAGGTAAATATAACTAGGATAGTACTACTATTATTAATTTAGATTATAGAACTATTCTAGCTATTAGGGATAGATTATATTAGACTATTTATTACCCTAGAGGGTAAATAAAAATATATCTTAAATATTATAAATTACTTCTTAAGAGTAATATTTCTAGAGGTAATAGATTTTATTAATATAATTACTATTATAAGAGTAATTACTAGAAACCTTATAAGGGTATTAATTCCTAATACTATTTATTTTAATAATAGGACCTACTTCCTTAATAAGGAAATATCTAGATTCCTTAGGTCCTAGGGAATTATTATACTAAAAGCTTTAAGTAGAGTAAAATACTTAGTTTATATAATAAGAAAGTTTAATAATATCTTAATATAGTATTTTAAGAAAAGGAGAAAAGATATTCTTAAAGAACCTTAAGATATATTTATTTAAATATTAATAATTAATATTAACTTAAGAACTATTAGCTACCTAGGGAATTTACCCCTTAAAATTCTATATAGAATTTAAGTAATAGGAGTATTTAAATAAGGTATATAAACTAGTAAGTACCCTAAAAAGTTAATAATACTTAGTTCTAAGAAAATACTACCTATTATTTAAGAGTTTATAATAAAAAGGTTAGATATTAAAGAATTAATTCTCTATTAATCTATTTATATAAAGGACCTAATAAAAATAAGATATAATAAAGGGATAACTCCTATTAAGTTATTATAATATAATTAATAGGTTATAAAAAATAATATTTAAACTAATAAATTAAAGTTATCTTTAAGATAAATAGGGCTATTTATAATAATAAGTTATATTAATTAATTGATTAATTAATTAATTATACTCCTATACTAGCTAAAAAGCTAATAAGGGTAGGCTATTTAGGGGTACGTATTACGTACATGTTATTCGGGGAGAAACCCTACTATAAGAATAAAAACTCCACCTGATAATTACGGTTCTCTTAACCATTTACAGCTCCTTCCCTCCCCCCCCTAGCAGGCCTACTACTAGGGAGGTGATGGAGGGGTTAGGTTTACTACCTATTACACTAAAGTTTCGTCTATAGGTAAAACTCCTTTTCCTTATCTAGGGCCTAGCCCCTTTCTCTTTTCTATCTCTACCGGCTATTCTTAATCTAATCCGTTTAGCGTAATAGATAAATCCTTATAATAGATAATTCCTTATAGTCCCGGTTATAACGTCTATAACGGGGAGGGTGTATACGTAAAGGGAGGTGATAGAACTAGTACTTACCTACTAGTCTATCGGTGCTAGGTACTACTAGGTAAGGAGGCCAGCGGCCCTGGCGTGCTTATAGACTATTAGGTGGGAAGGCTAATATCCACGTATCTCTATACGGGTTAGGCCTCTACTACCTACTATTATACCGTAGGGACTACCTAGGTACGGCTAAGCATCCCCCCGCCGTATAGTAGTAAGGTAGCGGATACCCGGTATATTTACCGCGGTTATATCGGCCGCTACTATTAAGGTATATACGTGTAGAAGATAATAGGTACTATTAGCTAACTAGACCGGTAGCCCTATCGCGCTTACAGGCTATTAGGTGAGGAGTCTAATACCTACGTCCTGTTTCGGGTTAGGTACCTACTACCTACAGCCGTACCGCAAGGACTACCTAGGAAGGGGACTGGAGTATCCTCGCCGCCGTACGGTAGTAATAGCGGCAGTATATACCCGGTATATTATCTAGCTTGCGCTTGATTATTAAGAGGAAGGAAGGGCTAGCTCTATAGTATTACTATCTTTTTATTATACTATTATTATCTATATATACTATAACTACCCTAAGGTAGGTAGACTTAGGCTACCTAGACCGCGCGGAGCGGGATCGGCTAGAGTATAAGGACGTGGCCTCGTAAGAGACCTTATAGCGGGTATAGGTATGGAAGTATTATATATATCCTGTAATACTATAAAGGCTTTATATCGGTAGTATTTCTATCGTCTTATACTAGTATTACTAGTATTACTAGTATATCGCGTTTATAACACGCGTAGGGAAGCGGAGGCTATATTAGGGAGAGGTAGAAGGGTATTTATATAGTATATATTTTTTATCTATATCTATATATTCTATCGCGTTAAATCTTTTACCGTAATCTTCTAAGAGTTCTCCTTCTATCTTCTCTATTTCTCTATCGCGTTAGCGTTCCTATTCTCGTTATTACTATACTCTACCTGCGTATCGATTCCGTAATAACTAGATAACCTTAGACGGTACTTCTAAAACACCGTAAGATCTCTTAGCTCTCCTAGTACCGAGATACTAGAAGGTTCGTAGCCGGTACTACGTACAGGTAGATCTCGTTACCGGCTAATAAGTTATATTAGTAAATAGAGAACTTTATATAAATTAATTTTAAAGAATAGGAAAGTTATAACTTATATATATTATAATAATTATTTAAAGCTTTATAAGCCGTATTAAGGATATTTAAGATAGTTAGGGGGAAAACCCCCTAATTATTTCCTTTATAATTTAACCTCTAAATATAAGAAGATAAAGAAGGATATATATCTAATAATTATAATTAGCCTTATTAGTAAGAGGATAGATTATTACTTACTTATAAATATAAAGGAGAGTATATAAGTAAGCCTATTATATTAGGGCTATTTAATATATAATAGATATATAAATAATTAAAGACCTAATTATTAGAAATTTATAAAACTCCCCTTATAAGAAAAATTATTAGGAAATTAAGGTAGGAAGATCCTTAAAAGGGAATAGTTAATTCTATTAACTTATAAATATAATAAAAGAAAAAAAAGAAATATATAAAGCTCTTAAAGAAATAAGATAGTTATTAATATTAGCTTTAAGGCCCTTAACCTATCTTTAATCTAATAAATTTAAAAATAATTAATTAAGAATTTATAAAAGGTAATTAAGGTACTTATTAAGTACTAGGATTAAGAGAAGAGGGGGAGTATAAGCTAGTTAATATATATATTAATAAGTTAACAGCTACTTATATAAGAGGAGAAAAAGGAGGTAGTAGTAGTAATAAAGAGGGTAGAAGAGGTAAAGAAGAAGGGGGAGGAGGGATATCCTCCCCTTCCTAATCTTTTACCTAGAAAGGGAAGGATATTATAAGGTCTTCTACCTTAAGTAAGATAGGAGGAGGTAAGGATATAAAAGGGGGGCTTAATATAAGATTAAAAGGATTTATAATTAAAGATTTAACCCTATTAAAGGGGCTACTTATAAAGGGAGATAGAAAGGAAGGAGTAAGATAATAAAAATAAAGAGCCCTACTTATTAAGTAGGAGTATATAATATTATTTAGAAGAGTTACTCCCCTTTAATAGGTATAAATATAAGTACCTACTCTTTTATTAAAGGGGGGATTTAAGATTTTATAAGGAGGAGAGGAAGTTATAAGCCTAGCTAGAGGGTTAAATAAGTACTTTATAAGCTTATCCTATATAGTAGTATAGTATTAATTAGATTAATACTAAGGTTTACCTAGGCTTCTTAAATACTAAAATATAGCTGTATTTACTATTTATATTTCACTATTATAGCTAATAACTATACCCCGGAATTATACTATAAATAATATAGATTATATTCTAAAAGACCTTATTACTCCTAAGCCTTCTAAGAAACTCCCTCCTAGGCCTTAACTATTTCCTAAGTTTAAACTATTAGAAATTAACGAAATAATATATAAGTAAGGTTAACTACCTAATAGAACTAGTCCTTAGTAACCTTATAAGATCTTCTCCCTTTTCTTTAAAGAATAAACGCTTAATTTACTAGTAGAGTATACTAATTTAAATATAATAGCTTCTTCTACCTTAGAGAAATCCTACGTAAGAATTTAGATTCCTATAATAATAAAAGAGCTTAGGGCCTATATTAGGGTATATATATATATAGGACTATATCTAGAGCTTATAATAAAAGACTATTAGAACCTTAATCTTATAAGCCCGCCCTACCCTACTATCTACTACGCGATTAGTTTAAAGAGGTAGTAGTAAATTAAACGCTTCTTTTATATCTCTAAGCCTAGGAAAAATAAGTTAGTATTTTAAAAACTTAAACCCCTAAGTAATAATCTACGTTAGAAATTTAAGAAAAACTAGAAGGTAGGTATATATCTTTCTATTAATAAGAGTATTTAATATTTTATAAGTAGGGTAAAAGAGACTGTTAATATACTAAGTAAATTAGAGCTAGAAGGCTTTAAGATATAAGTATTAGTAAATAAGAGGTATATCCTAGACTAGATATATTACGTAAAAGGAGCTATTAGACTAATTAATTTAGATAAAGTATAAATAACCTAGCTTAGCTTCTTAAAGATATAGGCCGTAGTTCTTAATATAATAAAGTAATAGGGTATTTCTAGCTTTATAAATTATATTATCTAGCTAGATAACCTATTTACCTTAGCCTATTATTAGGAACTAGACTAGGAGGCTAGTTCCTAAGGGCTGAAATAGATAGTATAAACTACTAGCGAGTAGGTAGCGTTACAAAGGTGGACTTAATACTCTAGTAACTTTATAGTTATAGAAGAACTAATCTCTACCTTATAAAGAGGTAGAGGGAGGACTATCTAAATACCCCTTAAAGAAGCTACCTAGCCTCTTAGATATCTAGATAAAAGGATATCTATTAGGATAATAAAAAGCTAAATAAATACTACTAGGATATTATTAGTAAGCTATATTATACTAGCTAGATATATTAAGATATCTTAATAATTACCTCCCCTTTAAGGATATTTATCCCTAAATACTAACTATTACTATCTATAATAGGACTTATTAAAAACCTTTAAAACCCTAGTAGGAAAAGTAAGGGAAAGAGTTCTAAGATAGTAATAATATAATAATAGTAATACGCCGCTAATATTATATACTACTAATATATAAAAGCCTTTATAACTATAATTTATATTAATAGTAGAATATAATTATTAATTAAGTTTATTATTATATTACTTTATAAATATATAATATAAATAATAATATAGAAGTTAAGTAATAATATTATACTATTAAATCGCGTAGTTAACGTATATAATATAGTATATAATAAGGTTATATTTTATTTACTTTTAACTTCTTTTACTACTACTACTATTAATATTAACCTATTATAAGTTACCCTAAGCTATATCTTAATATATTAATAATAGGAGCTAATATATTTAATATTAATACTATTAATATTTTATAAGATAACTACTATTAAAGTATAAGTATAATATAAAGGGTTAATTACTAATATAATACTATATATTAAATAATTAATAACTATAATAATAACTAAGGTAAGTCTCTACTAGTTATCTTTTATTACTTTATATATATTATTACCTTACAATAAACTTTAATTGTCTTTAAATATATTATAAGTATATTACTTATAAATTACCTTCTTATATAAGTCTATTATATTAGTTATTTAAAGACCTTATTAATATCCTATTATATTATACTTCTTTTAAATTATTCTTATACTCTTTATACTTAAAGGTATTCCTATTAACTAACTTTTACAATAGATAGTTAAACCCTCTTACTACGCCGCGCTACCCTATTATACTATTAAGGTAGTAGTCCTCTTATAACCCTATTATCTTTAATATATTAAGTACCTAGGTTTAAGTCCTAGGTTATTATATAACTAAGAGACTAGTAGGACTTATAAGAGGTACTACTACCTTTATAAGCCTTATAAATTAATTTATAATAATAGGATTTTAATATAGTTTACTTATAATATATTAATAGGTTATAAGTCCCCCTTACCTTTTATATCTATTTATCTAGCCTCTTTACTTATAACCCTATTATTACCCTCTAGGATAGAAAGTTACCCCGTTATATTACTTTTATAATATAAGTTACTACCTTTAAAATTAAAGTAGAGGTAGTAATTTATTTAAGGGAGCGCGGTAAAATACTTTTATATAAGTTATAAACTTTTAAGGAATTATTATACTTTAATATAAAGGTAGGTAGTTAGATAGCTATTACTTTAAAGGATATCTTAAATATAATAAGATAGTAGGTAAGTTCTTTTATTATATACTTTTTATAATATATATTAATACTTTTATAAGAGGGGTTAACTACCCTTATTATAATAGAGGTTAATAAGGAGTTAAGGGAGGTAAATATATTATTAAAATATTCTATTATCTTTATATAAGCTAATTATATATTAGGAGGAGGATAATAATAATTTTAATAAGGGGGAGATAGGGGAGACCCTAGAGGATATAAAGGAGGAGGAGGAGGAGGCTATTACCTCCCCTATTATTATATTACCTACCCCTACTCCTATTAGCCCTAGCTATCCTTCTTATAATAGTAGTTCTATTAATACTACCCCTTCTACCTATAAGATTCGCGCCCCTTACGCCCCTTACGCCCCTTATACTCCCTATACCCCTATTACTCCTACTCCCTTACCTACTCTACCCTCTCCGCCTACCCCTATTAGGGATACTACCTTATCCTTTAACTTATTAATTATAAGCCCTAGCTCGCCTTAATATACTCCCCTTATAAAACCTTAATATTATACCTTTAAGTAAAGATTCTTTTTTTAAATTATAAGGATTTTCCCCTTAATTAATTTTTTTATATATACCTCTTTATTAAAATCTCTATTATATAAATATAACTTATAACTTATTTTATATAATTTAATTAAATAATTAAATAATTCTATTATAATAATTATATATTAATATTTTACCTTTAATATTTTTTTATTATATATATATTATTATATTCCCTTTATAAGTCTTTTATATTTATATACTTAATAGATATCTATTAATTATATTTTATACCTCGCGGTGTCTAGTAAGTACTATATTAGTACTACAGACCTATACTAGATATAGCTGTAGTAAATAGTTCGAATCTATTAGAGGCTCGCCGCCGTCACGTTACGTTAAGCCTTCGGCGTTAGCTAGGGGTCTTTTCGCGACGTGGTAATAATAAGGGAATTATCCGATACGTATTTACCTGACCCGTATTTAGGCCTAAAGCTAGCCTTAGGCTAGTAGATATAATATCATTCTAACTACGCGGTAGGATACCCTTAGGCTCGACTCTATTCTAAGACTATTAAACCGCCCGGCGCGGCGGAATAATAAGGACGGGAAAAGACGCGATAGCGTACCTTATTCGTACTAAGGCCCGAAGCTACTACTAAGGATAGAGGTAGCGGTAGATATGGTACCGCCTATACTATCGTGGAAGAGCTTAGTTAGTAAGAGTTAGGAATAGATATACGGCTAGGGCCCTAGGGTATATAGAAACATCTACTCTTATAAGATACGGTCGGCCTGAACTAGCTACGACTAGTTATTAAGGGAGACCTCTATAAGTAACGCGAAACAGGCTTTCTATAGAAGGCTTATAAGGCGTAGTATATAATAGTAGCGACCGTAGTTAAATACAGCCTAAAGTATATATATATAGCCCTAGGGACCTTAACCCTTTAATAGGCTCTAACCCCTAGCGGACGGTCGCCTCCGGTAGCTAGATAGCCGTAAGTTTATAGGAAGCTTATAAAGGGACACTATCTATATAGCCTAAGAAGATAGATATACGTATTAGGGAGAGAGAGATACTAGGGCTATATCGTTAAGACGGGCTGATAGGAGACGAATCGTTAAGACGCGTCCTCTACCTCTTAGGGGTTCAAGTCCCCTCACGTAGTTATTAGCTGAGAGCGGCTAGGAGGACGGATACGGGCACCCTCCTATCTCCTTATACGGGCACCCCCTGGCAGGGAAAGGGCTAGGACTAGGTCTAAGGCCTAAGACGCGTTAGGTCGCGCCTAATATCTATAAGGGAAATCGCTTATAAAAACTACCCGACTAGTAGCTACTACGCGTCGTCGATATAAGCTGAAGCTAGTCTTAACTAGTAGATGCGCTAGACTACTAGCTACTAGATAGGGCACCCTTAGGGTACGTGGACTACTAGATATAGGGAACTTATTAATACCGACTCTTATACCTCCTAGGGGTTTAAGTCCCCCCCGCGTAGTCACCGGCTGGGAGCGGAATAAAAAGTAGGTTTCGATATAGGCACGCCAGAAACCTAGTGTAGCGTACCTTAGTTAGTAGGGTGGAAATACCGTATTATACTACCTAGTTAGGGGCTTAATACTAGTAGTCCCTGCGAGATATAGACGGCCTGAATAAGGGAGACCTCTAATAGTAACGCGAAGCAGGGGTCTTAACCCTATAAGGCGTGGTGTTTAATAGCGGCCACTGCGGAGACCGTCTATTTAGCCTGAGAGGATAGTATACGCGTGTCGGTACGTTAAGCTAAGGGAATAATCTACCTAAATAGGGCCTGCGGCGGAGTAGAGAGTAAGCTAAAGCGGTAATAATACCTAGATCCGCTTAGGAGATATACTTAAAGAGTAAATAAGGATTAACTTAGGTGCTAATAGTCCGCCTCCGCCGGAAGTATAAAGCCCCCCTGCGGGCGAATAGTCCTGAGCTCTAAAGTAAAAGGTGACGCCTGTAAGGAGGGGTAGAAACTAGGGTAAGGACCTAAATAAGCAGGATGCTGACCTTATATATCTATCTTTAAGAGAGCTAGGAGGCAGAATTCTCGAGCGGCGACTACTACTCGCTGAAAGTCAGTCTTAGGAAAGGGTAATAGGGAATATAAGCGGACGATATCTGGATATATAATATTTATAACCCCTCTCTAACGACGTATAAGTTAAAGGACGGCCTAATAATAATCCCTCTAATAGTAGAGGCCCTAAAGAGGCTAGGGGAATATATCCTCCTCGGGGACTTTAATCTCTACTATCCCCGGTAGAATAATAAAGGGAGAAGTATATACTACGCTATAACAGATATATTACTAGGCGAAATAAGTAAATATAATATAGAAGTCGCCCTACCGGAGGGTATAGTAATATAACGGGGGAGAGGTTTAAAGTCGGTAATCGACCTAGTCTTTACTACCGAGGGTACTACTAACGTACTCCGAAACTGCGGCCTAAGGGCAGACCTCTAGTATAGATCTAACTACCTCCCGGTATACACGGAATTTAAATGGAGCTGGGAGAGCTAAACCCTAGTCTAGAGGAGGGCGTAGAAGATACTTAAAGACAAGGAGGTCGCCACGAATATAAGGAATAGGGCCTAGTAGCTTAGACTTTCTCTAGGGCTCCCCTAGATTAGATCCGCCGGCGAGGCGGACGAGTACCTAGGGTAGATACTAGATAGGTTCTAGGCTATTATATAGGAATATATTCTGTAGGCGAAGTCGTCTAGTAAGGTAAGGTCCTTTTAGAACTCGGCTTATAGGGATATAACGTAAAGGGCTAAACGGGAACTAAAGGCCTACTACCGGTACTATAATACGGAGACGAGAGAGACTCTAAGAGAAGCGGAAAGGGCGAAGGTGGCTATAATCTAAAGAGAGAAAACCCTCTACTTCTAGGCGGCTATATACTAGGCCTTAGAAGATCCTTAGGGGGTATAAGTACTAGCCCGGTGGGGGAAGAACAAGAGTATATCGCTAAGAGCCCTACCTAAGTTCCCCTCCCTAAGTAGATAAGACGGGATACTAGCGGCTACCTTCGAGGAGAAGGTTAAACGCCTTTAGGAAACCTATTTCCTAGCCCCTTTAGGGGCAGATTTAGAAGATATTACCGAGGTAGAATACCTAAGCCCGATACTAGGGGGAGGGGATCTAATAGAGGCGGAAGTTTATAGCTTTATAACGAGACCGTCGTAGGATAAGGCTCCCAGGATAAATAGGATTCTAAATAGGTTCCTACGGGCCGTATATAGTAAACTAGAGGAGGAGATCTACTATCTCTTCTAAGGGTGCTTTAAGATTAGATACTACCCCTAGAAATTTAAGGAGGCTAATATAGTAATCTTAAAGAAACCGTAGAAGGAGAACTATACTAACCCTAAGTCCTATAGGCCGATTACCCTCTTAAATACCTTAGGAAAGATATTTAAGATAGTAATAGCGGCTAGGCTTAGAGATTACGCGGAGGCTAATAACCTCCTTCCGGAGGAATAGATAGGTATAAGGTAAGGAAGATTAGTAGAAACCGCGCTAGAAATAATTCCTAATATAGTCTATACGGTATAAGGAATAGGGAAGAGGAATATAATAAGCCTCCTCTCCCTAGATATTACCGGAGCCTTTAATTACGTCTCCTACTCCAGGCTACTCTATATAATAAAGATAAAGAGGGTCCTAGAGAGGATAATATACTAGACGGCAAGCTTCCTTATAAAGAGGGCGACTTTAATTGCCCTTAGTAGGAGGACGAGTTAGATAGAGTTAGTAGAGATAGGGATCCCCTAGGGTTTACCTATCTCTCCGATATTATTTCTATTTTTTAATACTCCCCTAATTAAGGAGTATAAAAAGCTAAAGCTACTAATTTAAGTCGGCGGATTTATAGATAATATCTATCTACTAGCTTATAATAGGAGTATTAAACGGAACTACGAGGTTCTAGATAAAGCTTATAAGGTATACCTGCGGTAGGCGAAGACTTATAAAGCCTCGTTTATACCGAAGAAGTACGAGCTCGTTTATATAACCCGTAGAATAAAGGGTATAAAGATAGACGTAATAGTTAAGTTTAAAGGAATTAAAGTTAAACTAAAGATGTTAATTAGGGTCCTAGGACTTATATTTAATAGTAAGCTAAATTAGAATATATACCTAAGGAAGGTATAAGCTAAGATAGATAACTAGATTCAGGCGCTCTACTACGTCGCCGGCTTAATATAAGGCGCGGTTCTACCGGTTAGTAGGCTTATATACGCGGTAGTAGTAAGGCCTATAATAATATTCGCGGCGCTAATATAATATAGCCTTAAAAATACCCCCGAGGTAGTAGGAAAGCACGTAAAGACCCTGACGACGATCTAGAATAAAGGACTACGTAAAGTACTAGGGGCGTATAAGGCCACCCTAATTCCGGTCCTTAAAGTAGAGGCGGGAATCCCGTTAGTAAGAGACTTCCTTAATAAGGCCCTACTATAAAGTAAGATCCTCTAAGGGATATATAAGATAGTCCTAAAAGGGAACGCGAAGATTAAGTCTCGGTTATAACTAAAAAGGGGTAGGAGGCTACGCCCTCCGCTACCCCCGTTAGTTAAAAAGGAGTCTTAGGCGAAGTAGTCGCTAAACGGGGTACTTAATAGCCCGACGCTATAGAAAAGGATACTAACCTAGTAGGAAGGCTGGTAGTAGGGCCGGTAGCGCCACTACTAGCGGGGATTAGAGGGCCGAAACACAAGCCTAGTATAGAAGGGTGACCTAGTAGGAGGGAGATAGGACCTTTATAAGGGCTTAAAGAAGCCGGAGAGCTCTATAATAGTCTAGTTACGTATAGACAAGATTAGGTTTAACTACTTCTTATTTATTAGGAAGGTTCCTAGGATCCTAAGTCCTAGCTACTTATACGGGGCGGCGAGGCAGACCGGTAAATATATCCTACTATTCTATCCCGACTATTATACTAGTAGGAGTTAGATATTACTAGAGGCTAGGTTAGAAGACTATAGTACTATTCTCTTATTACTAATAGGGATAAGGGCGGCGGCGAGGTGGTTAACTAGGTTAGGCGCCCTCTACTAGTTTATACTAGTAAAAGAGATGTTAGCGAGAACTAATAGAGAGGAAGGGCTCCGCCCTAACTAAAGAGAAGAGAATATATAGTCGACGAAACCTTAGTATTATAGACGGTAGACCTGACCCCTCGATATACCGCCCCGATAGTAGGCCTATTAGGGGGGGGAGGGAAGGAGCCGAATAATAGTATAGCCTGCAGATAGTAGGTAGAGTTTTTATCCCTTAGCTGGGTTTCTCCCCGAACGACAGGTACGCTAGGCGTACCTCCTAAAAAGTCTACCCTTATTAGCTTTAGCTAGTATAGGAGTATAAATAAATAAATAATTAATTAATTAATTATATTTTATTTTATAATTAAGTTATTTAATTAAGTAGTATTAAATACCTTTACTTTTTATTTTATCTAGGATTTATTCTACCTTATAATATTCTTTACTATTAATAAGTTTTAAAGGAGGTATAAATAGTTACTTACCTTTATTAAGATAGTTCTAATATAGTTTTAATAAAGAAATATAAAATATAAGATAGATTCTTTATACTATTAAGAGACTTAAGTAGTATACTTAATATTTAATTATATCTACTACCTTAAAGGGACTAGTATACTTATATAATAGCTTTTAATTTAATCTTTTCTACTTTAAGTTCTTTATAATTAATATTATTAGTTCTCCTATTATATAAGACTTTAAGATATAAAGTTTATTATAAAACTTTATAACTTATACTTAAATAGTCTATTATTAATCTATTAGCGTAGCTCTTACTTTTAAAAGGTTTTCTACGCGGTCTTTAGTTATAAGTACTCCTCCTTCTAGAAAGTTATCTCTAACTCTATCTTTTACATATAGATTATACCTATATATTATATAGAATAGTAAATAACTTAATATAATATAAATACTATTATAATACACGAATTTAGCTATTAGGAGTAATATAGCCTAATTATCTTATTCTTTATTTAAAAATACCCTAAGGTAATATTCTAATATTTAGTTCTAGCGTTTAATCTACCTATCTATTTATAAATAGAAGGTAGTACTTAATTATTTCTTTATCTTTATATAATAGTAGACTTTTAACTAATAGGTATTTATAAATAAGGATCCCTAATCTAATATAATACTTATTAGTAAATTATATTATAATACTATATTCTTAAATAAGATCTTAGCTAATTTAATAGTAATATAAGTACTTTTAATTAAAAGGTATTAGACTATCTTTATATACCTATTAATAATTATAAGAATAGAATTATATATAGAATTTTTATATTTACTAGGTAGTAAGCTTATAATAAAATTTATAGAAAGTTCTTCCTAAGGCCCGTTAGGTTATAATAAAGATATTATATTATTATAAGATTTATATCTAGGAGCTTTTACTATTTAATATATTTTATAAGTTTAGATATATAACTTAGTATCTATTAATATTCTACTCTAATAATATTTATATTAAAGTAACTCTAAGGTTTTCTATAACTTAAAATAACCTATTAAGGTATTATTATAATACTTTATAATAATTTCCCTACGTAATATTAAATTATCTAGTATATAAAGTACTCCTTTAAATCTTAATAATCTTATAAAATTAACCTTCTAAGGCTATTTAATAGTATTTTACTTAGAAGTTATACACTTTACCTTATCTTTCTATTTAGTAATAAATAGATTATTACTTTATAATAAGAGGATAAGTTCTTTTAAGGATTTTAATCTAGCTTTATAAGCCGTTTTAAGTTTAGTAACTACTCTTACTAATACTTATAAGATATATTATTTATAACTAATAACCCTAGTAATAAGATTAAGTAGTAGCGCTATTATATTACTTTAATATTAGGAAGGTAGCTTTACGCCCCTTCTATCTAAGTTTTTAAGCTTAGTTAAGGGTTTCTTAAGCCCTCCTAAGCTAGATAAGTTTATATACTTAGTTATTTCTTCTAGCTACCTTTAACTAGAGATAATACTTCCTAGGTTTACTAGCTTATTTTATAAGGTAGGTAGGAGCTAGTTAAATAATATCTTAATATTATTATAATTAGGTCTATATAATAGAGTATTTATAAGATTCTTCTTATTAGGTTAATATTTAATATTAAAGTTATATATAATTAAATAAATAGCCTACTAAGCTTAATAACTATTTAACTACTTTACTTATATAAATCTCCTAAGATTATTATAGCTTATAAGTACTTTAATAATTATTAATAGCTCTTAATTATATATCTTATACCTAGTCTTAGTAGGTATTAATTTATAAGACTAGAAAGCTATTAGATACTAAGCCCTATTATTATCCTATTAGAATAAGATAGTAGTTATAATAAAATTAGATATATCTATTTTAATCTAAATTTTCTTATTAGGATTAAAATATATTAAAATAGGTATAATTATATAGGCGTAATATAAGTTATAAAACGCCTTCTCTTTACCGGCGCCTTATATAAAGGGTCTTAACTTCTTCTTATCCTTACTACCTTTTAAAAGGCTAGTTAAAGGGAATACTATTTATAAATAGTAGTATATAAAACGCTAGTAGAAGTTTATAAATCCTAAGAATACTTAGACTTCCTAATATATAGTTAGTACTAGCTAGTCTTAAATAGTAAATACCTTATAGTTATCTATTAATATATTATTAATACTTATAATAAACCTAAGGAATTCTATTAAATTAGTATAGAATTTATATTTCTTTTAATTAGTGTAAAGTTAAAATTTTTATAACTACTTAAATACCTAGTAGATATATTACTTATAACTTAAGATATCTTCTAAATAAATTAAAATATTATTAAGGTATATTATATAAGTAATATCTACTAGGCCCGCTAAAGCTCTATTAATATAGGCTTAGAATATAACTAGGGTATTTATTAACTTAAATAGTATAATTATATATTTAAAATAGTTATACCGTATTAATTAATTAATTTATACGCCTACTTAAGCTACTACTACGTTACTTATAAGGGTGTTCCTTATAATTTTACCCCTAAGTACCGAATATACTCGTTAGCCGCTGGAGAAACCGTTACTAGTTAAAAACTCCCTCTTATCCGTACCCTTCCACTAATTATTAGCCTTACGGTGGTACCGCTAGGCTCCTAATACTACGGTAGGAACTTATATATACTCCTAGTCTTGCGTATTAGTATATTATAGTCTAAACTACCGCTTTACGGCCGGTAGAGTAAGTAAGATAGTTAGATTTACGCGGCTGGTCTTAGGGCGGTTATTACCCCTTTAGCCCCCGCGTTTTTCTTCTTCTTCTTCTTCTTCCTCTTTTTCCTTGCGGGGATTCCCTGCTCGATACCCCGTAGGAGCCTCGACCTTACTAGTTACTCCCCTGCTAGCGAGAAGGATATAATTACTCTAGTCTCTACTATCTATCGTGCCGCTACTCTAATACCTATTACTTCGGTTAGTATCCTCCGAGTATCGGTCGTACCAGCCTCCGTAAAAAGCCGCCGCCGGGCTTCCCTGAATTTAGGGTAGAAAAAGAGAATATATTTTATATCTTGCTTCCTCTACCCGTATAAGCATTCGCCGCTATCTACTATTAGGATATATATACGGTAGAGGGAGTAGTTTAGGCTAATCTTTCCGCTTTAGAGCTGGGTTACTATCGAGCTTTCTACTTTCCGTAGTATATAGTAGTAATCGAGCCGATTATTAAATAGGCCCCCTTACTAAGCGGGGGATATTAGCTGGCCCTAAAGGCCTGCCTTATACTTCTCCTACCTGTCGATCTAACGTCGCCGTACCTAGTACTTCACGTTCTCGTCGATTACCCTAGTACTCTAGTATTCCTCGGTTTTAGTACTCGAGGTATAGCCCTATTTCTTCCTGGTAGCCGTAGCCGCCTTGTCCTAACAGTCGTAGCCTAAGGAGTCGAGGGCCTACCTCTCCTTCTCCTAGGTTGGAGTAGGTAGTAGGTCACGCCTCCTCCGCCGGTAGAGCCTATTCCAAATTATCCTGTTTCCATTTATAGTTATACCGTATATAAAATACTATCTTCTACTTATTACCCTTATAAATATAAATCCTATAATAAGTATCCTTAAGGTCTAACTTAGTAAATATCTTTATACCTTATAAGTAATTAAGTATTTTATTAATTAAAGGGAGAGGATAATAGTTCTTTATTATTACCTTATTTAACTTATAATAGTTAATATATAGTTATAAGCTACTATCCTTCTTTAATATAAATAAAATAGGAGCCCTTATAAAATTAATAGACTCTTATATCTAACCCTTTAACTTAGTATTATCTAGGTAGATATATAGAGTTTCTAACTCCTTTTATAATAAATTATAGATAGGCTTATAGGGAGGCTTATAACTATTTATATTAATAGCGTAGTCCCTAAACTTAAATAGGGGTAGTTATCCTACCTCTTTATTTAAAAAGATATTTAAAAAGTTATAAAGACTTTTAAGTAGCTCTAGTACTTTATTATTAGAGCTCTAGGTTTCTACCTAGGATAATCTAATATAGATAATAATATAAATTATTAATTTACTTTTAAGGGTATCTATAAATATTTATAGCTTTAAGATAAATACGCTAGTAGAGTCTAGTAGAAATTACTACTTTTAACTCCCTAGATCTACTTATACCCTAGCTTCTAATAAGGTAGGTATACTAAGAATAATTAGTAACCCCTTCTTCTTAATTATATAGAATATACTAGTATATTAACCTAGCTACCCCTAGCTATTAATAAGATAGTACTCTACCTAGTATACGCCGTAGTAATTAACTAACTAACTATTTATCTATTTAGGTTAGTAGCTAATAGCCCTCTAGGGGTTTTAGGTTATATTACTTAGCGAAGCTTTAGGAGATAATATTAATCTCCGCTCCTATATTTATTAGGAAGTCTATATAGTCCTATATACCTTATATATTAATAGAACTATTAATATTAATATTATAAATTAATAATAAACTCCTTTTAGTAAGTAAGCGCCCTAGTATTAAGGTCTTAATAGAGGCGCGCTTCCTTTTTTTAGTTTAATAATCCCTTTTCTAATAGTATTAATAGGTGTTATATTTAAGTTCCTAGGTATCCTAGGCCTATAATAGTCTTTATTATAGTACCCCTTCTTTTTATAATTAAAAATATTAGCCCTTCTTTAATATCTAGTAACTTATTATAACTACTAGCGGGTTAAATACTTCCTACTTTTATAAAAGGTTTAATACCTTTATCTTAACTTCCTTCCCTCTTTTAACCTTTATTCTATCTATTAGAATAATCCCCTTTTTTAGTAATATAACTATTACCCGCTATTATTCTAGTATAATACTACTAGTTATTCTCTAACTAAGTAGTAAGGGTAATTAGGCTTTCTTTAGTTATAAGGAGGTCTTAATAGTTTATAAGGGCCTTTTAAAGGTCTAGGCGTAACTTTATAAAGAAGTTAATCCACTAATATTCCTCTAAAAAAGGAGGGATTTATAATTTAATCCTACTTAGATATATATTAAAGCTTTATACTAACTAGTTAGGTTTCTATTATATATCTAAGTATAATTATATATTATAAAGCTAGCGGTTTACTAGGTCCTTAATAAGGTTTAATAAGTACTAAGTAAAGTACTCCTAGGTAACTACTCTCTTTAATAATAACTTTTTATAATAATCTTATAACTTAGTAGGTTTACCTTCTAAGAATTATATAGCTTAAGTAACCTTTATAAACTTAATTAGGAATTATTAGGTATTAATTAAAATATAATATTTATAATATAATACTATTTTTTATACTTATATATATTCTTCCCCTTATAAAAGGGTAAGTCCTTAGGCTTTGAGTAGCTCCTAGGGTATTAATTACTAGGTTCTTCTAACTAGCCTCTAGTAGACTAACTTAGGGTAAAACTATTAAAGATAGATCCTACCCTAGGGTCTAATATACCTTATATATTAGTACCCTAATTTAGACGGTAGTCCTTTATTAGGCCTAACCTTAACCCTTATTATATCCCTCCTAGTAATCTACTAGTAATTTAATATAGATTTAGTATAGCCGTATCTACTTCTACTTATAATTAGGCTACCCTTTCTTAAATACCTTAAAGCTTTCTTTCCTTTATTAACTACTCTTCTTTAACTTTAATAGTAGTAATAAGTTTATTAAGCGTAATTATACTAGTAAGGGTTTTATTAAAAATCCTATTATTAAGTATATTATTTATTACTTTAATATCTCTTATATTAGATTCTAATATTATCTTAATTTTATTATAATAGACTTTTAATATATTTTTATCTTACTTAGTATTAGATATCTTCGCGTTATTATACTATTATAATCTAGATTATCCCCCTTTAAAGGTAGAGAGATTAGAACTATTAAGAACTAGACTAGGAGGCTAGTTCCTAAGGGCTAAAATAGATAGTATAAACTACTAGTAAGTAGGTAGTATTATAAAGGTAGACTTAATACTCTAGTAACTTTATAGTTATAAAAGAACTAATCTCTACCTTATAAGGAGGTAGAGGGAGGACTATCTAAATACCCCTTAAGGAAGCTACCTAGCCTCTTAGATATCTAGATAAAAGGATATCCGTCGGGATAATAAGAAGCCGAACTAATACTACTAGGATATTACTAGTAGGCCGTATTATACTAGCTAGATATATTAAGATATCCTAATACCTATCTACTTAGTTAACTAGCTAATAAGGGATTTAAGGGGGCTAGTACTATTAGAACTACTAAGACGCAGCGAGAAAATAATAAAGAAAAGGCCGGTACTAAGAAGTAAAGGGAGGTTCTATTAAAAGAGAAGAACTATAACCTAGATCTACTCCTTACTAAGTTAAAAATAACGTATAATATATAAATACTATAGGGTTAGCTATATAATTCCTTATTAGATAATAGTAGAGTTATAGAATTTATATAGAAAGACTAAATTATTATATTATTTATAACTACTATTTATACTAGGATAGAGACTATTATTTAGCGCCGCTATTAGCTAGTAGAAACTAGTATAAATATATATATAAGTCGGCTAGTCTTTAGTAATAATATTATAAAAGAGCTATTAATCCCTCTATTTATTAATATATATAATTACTTTATAAGTAGAGTTAATTAGGCTAACTAATTATATTACTATTATAAGATACTTAGGTTATATAATAAGAACTAGAAGGTACTCTAGTACTACCTACTAGATATAATAGTATATAATTATTATAAGATAATAAGATAGCCTACTATTTAATAGATTAGCTGTAAGGTAAGTTATAATAATATAACTCTTATAAGACTTTTTATAAATAACTAGTTACTAAACTATTTACCTACTTAGAATAATATATAAGTATTAGGAAACCTTAATAATTTAGCGTATTAAATAAATATATGAATTATACTATAAAATTAGATTATAAAGTTATTATCTTACTAGGAATAAAAGTATAGTACTATTAAGTATATAAATATAGGGGAAGGACTAGTTAAGGAAAAAATAAAAAGGAAGGCGCTTAGAGAGCTTTCTATTAATTCTATTTAGGATTAATATTAATAATAAAGGGTACTAAGATCTAGGTATAACTATAGGTTATATAATATATATCTTTATTATAAAACGCGATATTAGATAGATTATATTAAGGCTATCCCCTAGTTAGAAATTTAATAGTTTTTACTAAGAAAATAACGGAAACTATACTTACTATAATATAGGATACTATTATAAGTAATTCTTATAACTATTATTATAAGGATTAATTATATAATTAGTATAAGCCTTAATATAGCCCCCTACTACTACCTTTAAGTACTAGAAGTATAAGGGAGCCTTCTTCCTACTAGCTAGCTAATAGAAGAATTTAATAGAAATAATAAAAATTATATAGAATTATATACTTAAATAACTTAGCTTAACTCCTCTTAAAATATAGCTAGTTTATAGGCTTTAAAAGGAGGTAATAGTTTAGATTTAATTAAATCTATATACTTAAATAGCTAGCTAGCTAGGTAGGGTATTTATAATTAATATAATTAAAGAACTTCTTATTATTAACCTAATTAATAGTAGAGAAGATTCCTTAAAGGTAAGTATAAAGAAGGGAAACTTTTTAAAATTATATAAAGAAGGTTACTTATAAAGTTTATATCTATACGAAGTATATAATTAATAATATTAATTATAAGAGTATTAATAATATATAAGTATATATAAAATAAGGGGATACCTACTAATTCTAAATAATATAATAGTAGTTAAGGAAAGAAGAAAAAAAGGAGGAAAGAAAGAGGGAATCTTTAAGGTTATACTTACTAATTAGAGTTTAACTCCTAGTATTACTACTAGAGTAATAAATGTAAATATAAAAATTATAATAAATCTATTAATTATATCTTAATAAAAGGCCTTAAAGCTTATAAGGTTATATTAGTTATAAGGAATTATATAAAGTTATAATAATTATAGAATATAATATCTTAATAATATCCTAATAATATAATAAAAAGACCTTATAAGTATATCCCTTTAATAATAAGATAAAAGTCTTAATCTTTAAAAAATATAAAAGTAAATTAATTTTAATAATATATTTATCCTAGGATTTTATTAGCTACTCTAAAGACCTTATATAAGGTAAATAAAAGTAAGACTTAATAAGAATATAAAATAAAGAGGACTTTAAATAAATTTAATAAAAAAGGTATAAAGGCCCTTATAAAGTATAAAAGGTTATATTAGAATAGTTATAATAATATTAATAGATATTCTTAATAAATAGTAGAGAAGATCTATTAAGGGTATAAAGAAAAAGGTAGAGAAAGCTTAAATAAATTAAAGTTATAAAAGGCTAAGAAGGTTAAAGTATGATTATACTACCTAGCTTACTATCTTAATAAGTAATTAAGCTAGTATAACTAGTATATAAAATATACCTAATAGCTTAAGTAGGCTAAGATAAGAATATAATTAAATAGTAAAGTCCTCTAAGTAATCTTAGATAAATAATATTAAGAATCTCTAAGTATAAGTAATTAAGAGAGATATATTAAGGAAGGGATATTAATTTAAAAGCTAATAAATAGTATAAGATGACTAAATATTTAATAAAGTAGATATATATCTATTAGGAGTATTTTATAAGGGTAGCTAAGTTATTACTTCCTATTTACTAGGATTATAAAGGGTCTAGTTAGTAAAGATTAATATATATTAACTTAATATTTAATAGAGTAGATATATATTTATAATAGAATAGCTAGAAGTAAGTTATAAAACTAGGAGCTTAAGAAAAAGATTAAGTATATAAATTAATATAGCTAGAATAATATCTAAAGAATTACTTTTCTTACTAGGTCTTATCTAAGAGTCTTTTTAAGTTAATAGATATCTTAGTATATTATTAAGTTAATAAATTTTATTAGGGGTTAGTTTTATTATAATATATTATTAAGATATCCCTATTATATAACCTTTATAAGAGGCTATTAATAATAGGATATTTAATCCTACTACTTAGGGTAGTAGTTAGGAAATCCTTCCTAGTATATAATTATAGATAGTAAGATAGAGATAGTATACTACGTTATAAGGGCGCTACGTATATATTCTCTAGAGCTAATAAGGAGGAAATTACTTAGTATCCCTATTATAGTTATATAATAAGGCCTTAGCTAGTAGTATTACCTATTATATTTATTTAGATTATTCGTAGTAGTATATATATATATATTTAGAGTCTTATTAATATCAATTATTATTATTTCTAGGTATACGAGTTTACTTTTAGAATAGTATATCTAGTATTAGTTAACTAATCCCCTTTTCTACCCGACTTAAATCGCTAAGATATCGCTAAGATACTAAGCCTCTAATAAAATAGTAAGGGATACTAATCTTTTTCTAGAATTACCCCTATACTAAATAGAATTTTAATACCCCTTTCAGTTCCCTAGGGATATATATTACCTTTTTATATTACCTTAAAGAATTACCTAGATTAGGCTAGGTAATAATAATAATAATACTTAATAATATAATAGTATATTATAGATATAATAGTAAATACTACTATAAATAGAAAATACTTATAATATTATAGCTATTATTTCTATATAAGTAGTTATTACTTTTCTAATTATTTTATCTACTATTAAGAATTACCTAGGTAATAATAATAGTAATACTTAGTAATATAGTAATACTTAGTAATATAGTAATATATACTATATATAATAGTAAGAAATACTACTAAAAATAGAAAATATTACTAGATAAAATATCTTAGTAATTCGAGTTAATACTTTAGTACTAATACTTAGTACCTACCTAGGTACTAACTCGAGGTACTCGGTACTAGATTTTAGTATCGAATCGCTAAGACTCGAGTCGGGTACCTAACTCGAGTTTAAAGTACCGACTCGATGTAGTTGTTCTAAGTAGATATTATAATATACCTTTAATTTCTCTTTATTAGGTATTAAAGGGGTTTTTCTATTAGCCTAATAGGGATTCTTTTAGTAAGAATACTACAAGGAAAGTACTAAGGCGCTAATAATTAACCCTTTAGATATTATAGTATATCTATCTTACCTTCTTAGATAGATTCTATTCGTCTTTTTTTTACTAATATTTACCTCCTATCTAATAAGGCTAGTAATAAGGTAGTATCTATTAGAAATAAGCCCTTCTACTAAGATATTAGGTAAATAGCTATATCTATAAAGTCTAATTATCTTATTATCTTATTTCTAGATACCTTTTTAAATATCTAGAATAGTTAATAATAGTTAAATTATCTATTATACCCCTAAGATTATTTAATAGGTTATAAGCCTAGCTAATACTACTTAATTATTATAAAGAATTATATCTATAAATAGCTATATTAGAGCTATTTAGAAAATATTAATAATAATATATCTTTCTTATATTATAGTCTTAAAGAAGGATAACTTCCTAGATTAAATTATTAATATTAAGGTATATATATATAAAGAGAAGCTATAGTAATATACTTAGAAAAAGGAGGATTAAAAGTTATTAGAATAGGAGGAGAAAGCCTAGGAAGCGGCTAACTTTATAACTCCTACTATTAGTCCCCTAGTTAAGGAAAGATTAATTAAAGAGGAATTTAATAATAGCTATCTAATAGTTAGTTAGTTAATATTACTACTTACTTCTAAAGGGGATATATAGTTTATAAGGCTAATAAGGGAATACTATATCCTTTTAACTAATATTTTTAAAGATATCCGAGTATTCCTAATATATATCAAGGTATTAGAGGAGTAAATTAATGCTATAAAAGTTAAAATAATAGGTAATAAATATATACTCCTCTATCTATTAATAGCCTAGTAGAAAAGATAAAAGATATACTACTAGAAGAATACTATTATACTATAAATATCTACTCTACCCCTAAGGATAATAAGAGCTTAGTATATATATAGACTAACCGTTTTTTCGGTACTTAGGGGTTATTTTTAGTATTAACTTGAATTACTAAACTACTTACGGCTAGCTTATACCCTGTATAGGTTTAGCGTTACATAACTTTATAAATTCGATTCCAAATTCAATTCCTCGTGGTTAGTCTATATATATAAGGCGCTTTAGTAAATAGACTAAACTAGATAGGCTAATAAAGTAGTATACTAGATATAAGAAACTAAGATATATAGAGGATATCTATTAAAAGAGATATAAGGGCTAGGCTCCTAGTTAGTAGATATAAAAATAAGTTTACTATAATAATAGGATAGAGGTATTAAGGTATAATAGTAATAGTTAGACGTTTTAAGGGAGTCTTAAAAAGGGAAGTAATAGCTATAATAGCTACTATTATTAAATAAAGGAATAAAAGGAAGTATAAGTTATAATAATTATAATTATAAAATAAAAGAGGTAGTAGTAATAGCTTATAATAGTTATAGCTATAAAGGTAATAATAGTTTATAAAGACTATAGCTATAATTAAATAAAAAAGCGATAATAAATAGTAGTAGTAATAGCTTATAATAGTTATAGTTATAGTAGTAGTAATAACTTATAATATTTATAGTTATAGTAGTAGTAATAGCTTATAATAATTATAGCTATAAATAAAAAAAATAAGTAGTAATAGCTTATAATAGTTATAGCTATAATAAATAAATAGAAAGGGATAGAGAAAACGGCTAGACTTAGCCTATAAATCTCCGCGGTAGAGGTAAATAGTAACGGCGAGGCCGTAGTAGTAATTTAGCGTATTCAAGACTTATACGAAACCTTGGCACTAAAAATAAATATTTCCCCCCCCCTTTTCTATATCTAAACCTATATAATAATTAGCTATTATTATATTATCTGTTAATAATATCCTATTCTATTATAATTAGAGTTATATATAACCTTAAAGTACTTAGTCTTCCCTGTTATATTATATACTATCGTCTAGTCTCTACCTACGATTAATTAATATCTAATTATTATATAGTTTCATATAAAATAGGGGGGGAAATTTCTGTGTTTGATGCCAAGGTTTCGCATGAGTCCTGAATACGCTAAATGGCTTAAGGGGAGTGTTAGAAATAAGCCCTTCTGCCAAGACTTTAAGCGAATGGCCACGTCTACAAAGTCTTGTTGTCTCGTTGTCTTGTTCCTAGACACCTTTTCAGACATCTAGAATAGTCAATGATAGCTAAATCATCCATTATACCCCTGAGATCGTTCAACAGTATCTAGAGCTGTTGTCGGCGCTGGAGGCTTCTACCTGGCTACCTAGACCAGTAGTGTTGGCTCATTAATTAAACATCTTACCTACCAGGTAGGTCATTACACCAACACGAACTTGGTACGTTCGTAATTCCGATGTGGAAAGCAACGGTGATCCAATAAATTATTGTATGCGCTGAATTGATAAAAGCAATCTTTTGCATCTATTGGGCCTTCCTTATGGAAACTTGGAATGGCTTGTGTTGCTCAACACTTCGCATGGAGCTGGACACTCTGTCGTCACCTGATGACTCCAATATCCCAGACAACCAGAAATTCTTTCCGAAAAGCCGGATACGCAGCCTTTTCTCGTATGATCAAGTTTTACAGCTGCTTCAATGCTCCTGTCACCAATGCTTTATAATCCGCAACATTATTAGTCCTCGAGCTCCCGCTTATCACAAGCTTGCAAGCAGGATTGTTGGCAACCCAAATGGAAGTCGTTCTGCCAAACGAACCTATATTTTGATCCTCGCCATACTCCTCTGCATAGGCTCCCCAGCTCTCATTATTGGTTTCCTGCAAAGGGATTCCGGCGATCCGGAGATAGAAGAGGATCTTGAAAAATTCACCTCAGACTACACCCAGCAGACATTTTGGCCCAAGCTCCGTGAGATCAAACCCTTTTGGTCTAAAACTTTTGGTGACAGATTTCGCTGGAAAAAGTACAACTTCGTGGTACCGACCATTGGCCATGAAATATTCTCTCTTTATTCTGAAAGTGTTGTCCTACCATTTGTCGAGCAGAGACGGATTGGTCATGTTGAACCAGATGGAACGGTCGTGTCGGAAGGCGCATACGGCCATACGTATGCCTTCAAAATCCTGGAAGAATATGATGCAATCTCGGTAAGAATCTGTAATCTCGGCTTGGAACAGGATGATGGCTAAATACGACCCCACTTAGCCACACGGGAGTGTTTGGAAATACGCCAGGAAGGAACTACGGGATGAGGACCCCCGCTTGTTGAACTACGAAATCAGGAATTTGAATCTCATCAAGCGGATAGAGGATCCTCACCTTGTGCGTATCATCAAAGCCTACAAACACGGCAGGAAAGGCAATATTATTTTTCCACTGGCAAAGACCAATCTGGACTCCTTGTTGCGCAATCCATCATTCCAAGCCTCAGAGACCTTACTTGGGGGCGTCGTGTGGCACCCATTTTGGATGCAAGCTCTTAATATTGCCCGTGCGCTCCACAAGGTTCTCGATTACGAGATTCAAAACCCTACGCACGATGACGTCCTATACGGATATCATCTGGACCTGAAGCCTACAAATGTCCTGATTGAAGAGCCCTGGAAATTCATTATCGCAGACTTTGGCCAAGCATGTTTCAAGAAGCTCGATGGAGCTACCTCCTCTAAAGTTAGAGGCTTCGGGGGGACGGAAAGTTACGCCCCGCCAGAAGCTGATAGTCTGTCGTCGGAGCAGAATCGGAGATATGATATTTGGTCTTTAGGCTGCATATTGCTCGAACTTTGTGCTTTTATAGTGTTTGGCCACCCAGGAGTCCAGGCACTGGACCAAGCCAGAGTTACTAAACCCCAGAATGAAAACTCCACCGACGATAGATTCTTCGAGCGTGGTGATGGCACAAGCCACCGGATAAAGAGCACAATAACAGAGTGGATGGTAAGCCTTCTTGAAATACCGGCAGATGATGTCACGCGGGCCTTTATGAGTGCCATCGTTAGCTTGATCGGAAAAATGCTCCAGCCAGAAGTCCTACACAGAGCAAATTCACGAGAGGTATGCGGAGAGCTCTCAAACATACTTGAAAATCGCGTACAGCCAGAACACGACCAAACAAGCTCCTATGCTACGGAGCTAGCGTGTGAGAGTGATGAAACCCTGGTTGGTAACTTCGCAACCAAACGCATGCAAGAACCTTGGTACAACATTCGGGGATACTGGGAACAAGGGCCTTTTCTATTCACGGAGCGGACTGACAACCTCTGGATGCAAATATCGAAACATGGCAGGTGGAAAGCGAGAAAAATCGGCTCTCGGTCACAGCTTACAGTTGTTCTACAGTACGCCCTCCCTATCAATGAGCGGCACCACTATTGTGAATCTTCGCTTTATTTGCATTCAGTCGGTGGACCTCATGTGGCGAGGGATGTTCACAACGAGAAGTTTTGGTCACGAAATTTAAATGATACTCTTCTTCTTCAAGAGGCACTACTAGGCAACAAAGTCGCTCATAACGTTCACCTCCAATCAGCTATCCTTAGCTTTTCTAAGCAACGGGGAAAGTTTCACCAACGGCTTTTCCGCCCAAACCCTGGTCATGACGACCAGTATGGAGTTGAGTCTGTCAAATTTTTGCAACTTTGGACGGAGAACGTTACTCATGAGATGGAGCCCTCCAAAAATGTATCATCGAGGGTATCGAACCCGCTCTTTCTTCACTATGGCCCCCAGCGGCGACGTTTAGTACTCTTCCGGAGTGTATCAATCCTTATATTGAGCCTGAGCGATAATGTTCGACTGTCTTCAATCACCACAAATGAAGATTCATCTACGGCTGTCGCTCTTCTTGAACCAGTTGACAGGAGCATTCGACCCAGGATCATGGGGTTTCTATTGGAGAAGAACCGAGACGAGCATTCACCAGGAATTCCGCTTGATAAAAAGGCACTGGAATGGGAAGAGCAGTCAAACAGCTGTGAGCTTGATTCCCTCAAACTAGTTTTTGAGTGCGATGCAGACATGCAGTCCTTCACAAAGGCGTATCGACGATTCAAATACCATTGGACACAAGATCAGGCAAGCTTTAATGCTGTAAAGCATAGCATAGGACCTGTACTAGGCTTCGAGCGAAATTGATGAATGTGCTTCATGCTGCTGGCAAACTATCACATTTCAATATCACTCTGCATTAGGCTTTCATCTGCCCTTTGATTTCGTCGAATCCACCACCAATAACAAAGCAAAGTTACAAAAAGAAGGAAGATACTTAAGCCTACGAATATCCAAAATTCTATATCGATACTGAGCAGTACTTTGGATTCAGTATGGCTAAGATGAATGTATCCCATACCCATCATTGACTTCGATTCACCAAGTCAGTTTGCTCTATTTAGAGATGTCTTTCAGAATGCAGCATACCGAGATGAATGCCGCTGGCAAATAGATAAGACCTAGGAGGGCCAAAATCTTTACTATGTCGGTATCCCGCGAAGCCTTTTTGGTCAGCTGGCGGATTAGGTTGGTTTCCATTTGCGAATATCTGGCCAATTCAGTCATTTGGTGACTATTGTTTCGCAAACTGGCGGAGCATCTAAAGTCGAGTATAGTTCGGATCTGTGGCTAATGGTTAATCGTGTCTGATCCCAAAGGGACATCTTGTTGGCTTACTAAAGCCATGTTGTCGTCAAGTCTACTCAGAATGCTAGTGACTCGCTCTTGCTCCATTTCGATCTCTAGCAAAGATGAGCGAAGGTATGAAGTGTTGCGTCCCACCGGGTTTTGGTTCGAGGCTTCGCCCGTTGGGAGTTGCTGCAGACCCCAGGTAAAGACTTGCTGATCAATGTTTAATGCTCGGGCCAAAGATCTACACTTCCCCCGAATGACTTGAAGGTCTTGGATGTCTTGAAAATTAAGACTGCCCGAATGATGTCTGCTCGGACCACCTTTCTCGCTGACTGATGTCAATTGCGCTTTGGCTTCCTAGGAGAATTCAGCAAGTTTCGAGAAATTGCCTGACACATAATACCATCCGCACACAGCGACACTCGATGTCACTGATATAAGATCGCCAGTTTTGCATCACAGATGAGAAAATCGTGCCTGTCAAGTCAAGGTATGAAGGTATTATACGTATCTTAGAGAGATGGTTGAATCGGCGTTGCAAGGAAGCCCCTGGGTTCAAGACTATGAGGGTCTCTCCGCCAGCTTCACAGGTGCTGCGGTAATAGACTCCCATTTGCCGCAGAGACCACTTCTCAGAAAGTTCGGTCCTTCCGTGTTGCTCAACATGCTTGACAATATAAGCGTGTTCTGCAAGCGATCAGGCATGAGATAAATTCGACACCACCGACTGGCCGAGGAAGATTGCTTAGAAGCGTACCACGATGTGAGAGGGCATCTCCGTGCCTGAAATGGAATCCGCCGTAAGATTCATCTTCGAAGGCTGCTTTTTGCCCAAAAGCTTGGACTATCTCAATGAAAGGTGGAAAAATCTCGAAGCAAGTGAGAATCTTTCGGAAGCTCTTTTCATCTATTGTGAGTTGGTCCCAGGAGCCCAACTGCCTGATCAAACTGATTCTGGCTTAGTACTATGGCTTACGGATCGTTGCGATTATCCGAGCAGGACGCACATAATCCTCAGATTTGGAGCCGAGCTCTACCGAGGCCAGCCAAGGTTAGCGTTAAAACATCCCAGAAACAACATTCGAGGCGCCTTCCACTCACTTTCAGTAAGAACGACTCAATCTGATCGCGCGTTGACAGTATAGAGATCTTTGCAAGTTCTGATCATTGGAGTATTCTTCACGAGCCAGATGAGGAGATCCAACCTTCACGCGAGAACTCGACAACCTTGATTGAGACATCCATCTCGTGTTCAACAAATATCCGCGTCGAGTCATCATGAATGCACTGATTATACGTCGCAAGGTCATAGAAACAGGAAACATTCGATTTGTTCCCCAAATTCAAAGGATAAGTCTCCCAACCTTCGAGACATGTCGCTGACATTGTCTGTTCAAAAAGTAGCAAGAGACTTAAAGTGAAGGAGGATCCCGTGCAGGTCGTAGGATACGGTCTTTCTGATACTTAGCTTGAAGGGGAGAATAGATCGAAATACTTGTAAAAAACACTTCTCGAATAGATTCTTTATGAGCCACTTGTTCTGCCATCGAGGCTGATTTGGCCAAGCCTCGCTCCAGAGCATGTTGCTGGCGTCAACAGGAACGCTTACGTCATTCTGTGCCTGATCTGCTGAGCCTGATCGTCCTGTCAGCATTTCGCTTAAATTTTCGGCCTTGTAGCGAAAATTTCGACTGCTGGACTGCCCTTCAGCCTACTGCTGTGCCACGATTGGGCAGTAGTTTACACAATTTGGGAAATGATCTTCGTGGCCACTCGTCAAAGATTTTCAGGCAATTCAAGGCAATCTGCTTGGCTGAGCTAATTTAGTCAAAGCTCCATTGAAGGATGCGTATCTTACCTTGTATGGCTGTGTCCCTTCAGATTTCTTAACCAACGTTCTATAAAGGAATTTTCAAAGAACTTTCCACCCTGCGTTCAACTCTCGGAGTTTAGCCTTCCTGGAACCACGGTATATAGTCCGATACTTTCCCATACATCTTGTTTTTCAGGGACAACCTCAGCCTTGTTCAGAAGACCGGAAGCTACACCCATTTATCGCGGGGAAAGCTGCTGCAATGCAGGTTAATAGATCTTGGAGTCCCTGCCTCAGAAGCCAGGTCCCTCAAAATGCGAACACTATGGGTGGGCAACACAGTAGCCAGGATCAGACAGCCCCCGACGCGACAGTATCCTGCCTGCGTCGGGCTCGTTACTCTACTACTAGCCGTGAGGAACACCCCGATCATTTACACAGCCAGGCAGATAAGGACGGACCGAGTGAGGAGATTCCATCGGACTGGTCCGAAGCCCGAAACGTTCCCAAACGAAATCTTGGTCTCCTCCAAGCCATCTCGCTTGTGATCAATTTAGTCATTGGGTCTGGCATTTTCATAAGTCCAGGGTACGTGCTTGCTTTAACACGAAGTAAAGCCATTTGTCTAGTTCTATGGGCTGCTGGTGGAGTTTACACAGCCATATGGTACGACGCCAGATCCTGCTTTCATGCGTCGGATGATTGATCTCTACCTTTAGTATGATTGTTTTTCTGGAATATGGAACTGCGCTTCCGTACAATGGTGGCCCGATGATATATGTAAGTCAAAATCCCGACCTTTCCCAATTTACTTTTAATGCTGAGTGCGCTGCTAGTTAGATGTCGTCTTTAACAAACCTGAGCTACTGGCAGTCGTGCTATTTGCCTTGCATCGCATTATATTTGGTACGAACGAAAGCAACTGCAGGAGCCTGGCGATCGGTATTCTCTTGCTAGCGAATCCAGCAACAAAGGCATCAATGCTTAGTGACGGCGCCATCAAAGGAGTCGCTGTCGCAGTCTGTACAGTTGTCTGCCTTCTTTTATACTTCGTGGCACCCATCTGTTTCGTTTTCAATGGCCCTTTCGCAATGATGAAGGTCGTAACCTTCTTCGTTCTCTTCGTAGCTGGCTTGGCTGCCTCTCACGGACATATTCCAAGCGTGGCTGATTTCAATAAAGAACAGCCAGGCTACAACACTGCCAATCTTTTTTCGGCCATGATACCCATAATTTCTAGCTATCAGGGCTTTATCAATGTCAACTGCGTATGTCCGACAAGATGAAGGGCATTCCAGTCTCGGTCCTTACTAATAACCAACAGATAGCTGGAGAGATTCTTAAAACTGGCCGAACATTAAGACAAGCGGGGATTATTTCCATTGCAGCAATTACTGTATTCTATTTACTCATCAATCTCGCCTATGTGAGATCATTGTCCTCTCTTTTTTGCAGTCCCCGACGCTTACAACGCCCAGTTCATGGTATTGGATTATACTTCACTTACGAGTGAAGAGGGTCAACAGCATGCTGCAGTTCTATTTGCTGAAAGGGTGTGTATTCTGAATCTTCACTCAGTCTGTGCTGAGCTGACCCAAATTAGGTCTTTGGAAGCTCGACTGGGGTTAACAGCATAGTGAATCTCTCTATTTTCTCGAACCTTATTTTCCAAACCTATACCTTAGCCAGAGGTAAGAAGCCTCTATCCAAATTTTGCCTTCGGTGCTCAAGACTAAACTGTATTGATGGTAGTGAAACAAGCCATCGCGTGGCAGAGGATAATCCCTTTCTATGGTTTCTTTGGCCATCAAGACAAGCAATTCGACAGTCCAGGTGGCGCGCTTTTCCTCCACTGGATCTTCACAACCATCGCTCTTCTTTCATTCAGCCCAAAGCTAGATTCGCGCAATTTTGTTTCCGGGATTTACCTCTACGGTTACCAGCTCATCATGGGTCAGTCACACCTTTGTTTCGCTCCTGACATCGACCTTGTAAGGGCTGACTGAATTGCAGTCTTTCTGGGAGTCGGTATCTTACGGCTTCGAAAGTGCATGCGAAAAACCTATCCTAGTTGGGACTTCCTTTACCTAAAGATCAAGGGGCTCCGTTATTTATTTGTGCTCATCTTCGTGGTTTCCAACCTGTTTACAATAGTCTTGACTGCTCGAACTAATGAGCCGGGTAAAATTCCGCGCTGGTACTGGCCCATAGCTCTCGGGGGTCTTATTGCGTTTTCTCTTCTCTACTGGTCAGCTCTTCGATGCCTTGGGTACCAGACCAGATCGGGTGGGAAGTCTTTGGGCTCCGCCATAGGGCTCAAGCTGGACATATATCAACAAGGCGATAGCGACATCCCGGAAGAGATGCAATTCCTGATGTTTGAGGCCAGAGCAGCAGGGTTTCGAAGAGGGCTCAAATACACGGTACGTGGGCGTCTCTGAACCTTTCTCATATCTATGGATCCCAAGTGTCTGACCTTGGCATTTACAGGTATCCGGACCGTCAGAGGCTTTGCTCAATGGCTATAAGAGGCTGGTTCAATTTATTTTCAATTACTTTGGCAGGCCTTAGAATGCCCCTGTGCGTCTCTCGAACGCTCACCGATTTGTCACATAGATAGTTCGCCTTGCATCGATATCTCAAGTTTCAAACGCCTTACTTATTGCCTACTTTCTCCCTCATGTTTCATAGCCTGTTCCATTGCTGCAGAATGACCTAAAGCGCAACATAAAATTAGAATAGATGGCGTGACTGAAATACATCTGTGTAATCTTGTCTGTTTTCATGTCCCTTCAAACGCAGGGGCTCGAGCAACCAGACGCAACATCAGGAAAGGCAATAGACAATTGTGCAGTAAGGAAAGAACATCGAACACTCCCGAAAGAAAATTTTGAACCTCGGGTTTTGAAGACGCTAGTCCGCCCAGCCTTGGTTGAAATAGCCTGGATAGCTTGCTCTCTGGAGGTGCGTGATCTCATCCTGTAAGAAGTTCATCAGCTTTGGCTCCTTCAGGCTGGGCTCATGTAGAGAACGTCGACAGGAACTGAGGAACGGGCCTTTTTAAGAAGCCGTTGGATTATGATTTGATGATGGTCACGGAGAGTCTGTCAGTCCAAACACGAATCAGCAGGCCGCATTATTGGGGCCAAACCAACCGGACTCTCTTTCCATCTGGTTCCACAAAGGAACACTCAATACATCTGGCATACCTGAAATTTGGGGTTCTCGCCAAATTCGGACGGTCGTGAGCGCACATATTGCTCCAGAACTGCCCTCCTAATGTACCGTTCCCGAAGGTTCTGAACCAGATATCCCGGTGGAACATCGTCGGCCCCGGAATGACTGCTCACATCCGAGGTAGCTAAGCTGAGCATGATCCTTGTCGCCAAAGAGGCTAGATGCACGAAAAGGAGAGAAAGGATAGTACAACGACGGACAAGCCTGCTTGAAGATTCTTAGATGCGCCCTGTAGTGACCGACACTCGATCAAGATCGCCAGACCTGGATGTAGGCATTACCAATCGAAGATGTCGCCCGCAGATCCCCAAGAGGCTGTGCTCGGTGAGCACATCATTATGTTGTAGTGCACTACTAGGCCTGCAGATCAGACTCCAAGGCTACGCTCCCTAGACCGTGCTCCCAGACTGTGGTCCCTACTATAGGCTGCGCTCCCTTGGCTATGTTGCCGAGGCTACGTTGAAAACCCTGCTGCCTCAATCAATCGCACTGCAAGTGTGACTCAGAGAACGTATGTAGCTTAGCGATTGCAGCCCTAGGAGCGTTGCCTAGGGAGCGCGGCCGAGGAGCACTGTCTAGAATAGGGTACGCCGTTGATGGGGGCCAGAATTGGACTGTTGCGGGATTTGATTCTGTACAACAGTACTGTTGTAGCCAATGAATCCCCCTGTATAAATACGGTTCGCTGCTTGACTGCCGCGCTCAACTGATAAGGTACTGTAGTAGACATCATCTCTTCAGCCCGCAGCGTCGCCCTAATAATATCGTATGATGTATTTGCGAATTGCACAGTACTACGTAGTAATGTTTGTAAATCGTACTTGCCTTTCATACCTTAGATTTGGAATTTCCCCGAAATTTGGTATAAAAAAACGAATGGGGGCAGTGTCGCAGCCTTTTGACCATTTGCCTGGATTCCCTGCCCCACGAACCACTGCTTCCTTTTTCACCCTCTGCTGCCCTGCCATTTCTCCTGTCTCATTTCGCTATGGCTCTTCTTGAGCGTAGCACCTTACTGTTTGGCGTCTTATGTATTTCAAGCTGCATCTTGCTCATGGCCTCGGTGTACCGATTTTCTTCGCATCTAGATGGCCTCCCTCTTTTCAAGTTGCCAGACAATGAAGAGGATCCACGCCATGGCGGCGTCAGCTCAGAGAGCGCTACGTGCAGCCGTATTGGCATTGACATAGTCGGTCGGAGCGGCAACGCTGCTGATGCCGTCTGATCTCCGCAAACCCTCCACTTGCTTTTGCCATGCTTATGCTTTACAGGCTATTGGGACCACGCTGTGTGTCGGTGTTGTCGGTATCTACCCCAGCATACTTCTCCTGGGCAATTCTTCGACCCCTCGCTGATGCCTTTGCTCGCGTCCAGCTATGTGGCATTCCGGCATCGGCGGTGGGGGCTTCACGGTTGTACGCTCCAGCAACGGATCTTTTGACTACATTGATTTCCGCGACGCAGCGCCTTCCGCTGCCTTCCAAGACATGTTCGATGACAATGTCATCGCCTCGCGCAAAGGCGGCCTCGCAAGGTCCGTGGCTTGCTACGTCCACCCCACAACGTCTCGAAACATCATTGCCCTGCTACGGAAGCTTATGTGTAATTACAGTGGCGTTCCTGGCGAACTACGCGGTCTTGAACTCCTCCATCATCGCCATGGCAGTCTTCCCTGGCACACGCTTGTGGAGCCGGCAATACGCGTCGCGCAGCGTGGGTTTCCCGTCACAGACGACCTGGTACACGCTATGGACTCGGTTACGGCGATGTGGGGCGACTTTCTGGTCAAAGACCCGGCGTGGGCAATTGATTTCGCTCCTAATGGCACCCGACTTGGCTTGGGTGATACAATGACACGCAAACGATATGCGAGCACCCTTCGCACCATTGCGAGGGGTGGACCGGGGGTATTCTACCATGGATCCATGGTCAAGAGCACACTGGCCGAATTGCGCAAGCAAAATGGAATCATGACTGAAAGGGATTTTGAAAGTTATACTGCAATTGTACGTACACCCCTCTCCGCGACCTATCGAGACTACAAATTTACCACCGGCTCTGCTCCTTCTGGTGGCTCTGTCGCCCTCAGTGCTCTCAAAATTATTGAGGGTTATCTGGAACCGGGCACCGCAACTTGGAGTGATCTCAGCGCACACCGACTGGATGAAGCCTTTCGGTTTGCATATGGACAGGTGAGCCACTGAATATGAAAAACATATACCATACCCCGAATGTGCTAAAATATTTGGAAAGCGTTCTAAACTGGGTGATCCGGCGTTTTGGCCTGACGTCCCTGAATACGAACGTCACATCACAGACCCCCAAACCGCAACTTTTATCCGTCATCAAATCTCAGATGATCACACGCTTAACATCTCAGCATACAATCCGGATAACTATGAGGTCCCTCTCAGGTGAGCGTTAAGTCCTAACCATTCAGATTCAGATTCTTCAAGACCCGGTTGAACGTAAATACACTAGCGCTGGCACGTCTCACATCACCACCATAGATGGTACGGGCATGGCCGTCTCCCTGACCACTGCGGTCAACAATTACTTCGGCTCTAAAGTTATGGTACCGGCCACCGGCATCATCCTCAACAACGTTATGAACGACTTCTCGATTCCCAACATTTCCGACAACGGCTCCCAGCCTGCGCCTGCAAACTGTATCCGGCCAGGCAAACGCCCGCTATCTGCTAACGTACCCCTGATCGCCGAGTTCAAGGCCAATGGCACGCTCGCGCTGGCCCTCGGCGCGGCTGGCGGCCCCCGTATCATTACCGCGACGGTCGAGGCAGCACTGGGGGTCCTCGATGGCGGGTTGAGCGCCGCAGCCGCCCTTTCCCGCCCCCGTTTCCACGACCAGCTCCGGCCCGACTACATTGAGCTCGATTGGCGGTTCGATAATGCCACGGCGGCGGGGCTGCGTGCGCGAGGCCACACGGTCACGTGGACGCGGCCCGGCCATAGCTTGGTCATGGCTGTGCGTCGTCTACCCAACGGCACCCTCGAGGCGGCGGCGGACCCAAACACGTCGGATGGAGGGGGATTCGCGATCTAGAAAAATGCCCGGCACCGATGGATTATTATATATCACGGCTGATGCACAAAATTTTGAGTTTGAAGGGGGAATATAGTAATTTCTATCCCATGGATAGCCAGCGAACGTATGTTAAAACATCTTTTTGTTGAAGACTATTAGTAAAAGTCTTCAAAGATATAGTACCTAACTCCTCTTTTTTCACAGCCGAAGCTATCCGCATAGCTACTCTCTTCCATATTCCGTCTAGTTGCTAGTAATATAGGTGCCTGATGTTTTTTCTGTAATAGCTCGCTAGTACTATCCATGACTTATCTAATCTGGTTCTATAAGTAAATCGTGAGTAATTTATTAAAAGATTCCGTGAAATCTCTACTACCAGCCCGAACTTTACGAAACGCCATCGTCCTACTAACTCGGTTCCGTCACTTCCCTAAATCATATTCTCATTTGTGTTCCAATACGAATACGCGTCCGCAAGATGAAAACGAAATGAAGCGTCATTGCTTATATGGCTGGCCAGTCCACACGAGTGATTCACTCGGCGGACCTTACACACTTCGTGTCAGCTCCGCAACCTCTTCTCCCATTCCGCACGTGATTCTCTGCATCTTCCCCGCGTCCATGCTCTGGAACGCCTCAAACTTGCGATTATGCCACTCCAAGCTCGTCCATACACGCCCTCCCGCGTCGCGAAACGCGGTCTCGGTGCCCGGCCGCAGGAAATAGGCAATCGAGTATCGATCGATCGGCTCCGTGTTGGGCAGCACGCGATGGAGGCACGAGCGGAACGTGCGGTTGGCCAGGAACCGTAGCGCGTCGCCGACGTTGACCACGGCGGTGCCCGGGCGCGGCACAACGTGCAGCCAGGAAGAGGCGCCCGGACCCGAGTGGGAGTCCTCGACCTGCAAGCCGCTTCGTGTGGCGAAGAGCAGCGTCAGGCTGCCCACGTCCGTGTGCGCGATGTGGCCAGCCTCCGGGGCGCTGGGTGCACGGGACGGGTACCGGAGCAGGCCCATGGCGGTCGTTGACGCCTTGTCGGAGCGGTGCGCCGCCTCGAGGCCCACGTGGTTGCCATTTTGGCGGAGGTACTGGGACAAGGCGGCTAAGATGGTGGCGCAGATCTGCTGAGACCGATCGGAGAAAGACTTGAGCGTGCCTTTCTCCTGATACAGAGGAGGCGGACACACAAACGTTGGCAGGTTTGGCTGAGACTCAAAGAGGATGTCACTTGGGACCTGGGAATGTAAGTACTGACCGTCATTGTCATCGAAGGTGAGATTGAAACCAGGTAAAGCTCATGCCCATCCCTTGGGGATCCATCGATGCCGGCGTTTCTGCCTTCAGGCTTGTACCTGGGTTAAGTTCAGCATTTGATCTCTGTCCGGGTAATCTCAGAGGCGGTGTTTACCCGTAATTCCGTTCTTTTGCTAGAATCTTCGTATCAAACTGCATTTTTTCTGCGAGCGGAAGACTGAATAATTCGCAGGACGTTGCGAACAAGGCCTTAACATCATGAGCAAGGCCCTCAGCGATGAGGTTATCCAGCACCAGATAGAAGAAACCCTGACCGACCACGGCTCTCTGTAGAGCGCTGAGGGTTTCAGGCTCGGAGCGAACGAGGCCCGCGTAAGAAACGCTCTCAAGGGAAGCAATGGCCGGCGATGACCGAGTCTTCTGTACAGTGATTGAAGTAGACATAGAGTCTATGTGTGCTCAATAGAAAGCCTTAACTAGAGAATTGTTAAGTAGCTCGACGCCCTATCTAACATCATCTCTCACGAGAATAGGGTATAAGGCTCTACAGATAGACAGACTGGTATGCTAACGACTATACTACCTAGCTTAAAAGCCATGCACGCCTAATTAGTAAGGCTGGCACCAGCATACGGATAATTCAGGCGTTTTGTGGCTGGCGTGGGGGATAAGGAAATGGGCGCGAATGATATTGAAAAATTGTAGCAACACCTGGAGGTAGTAATGCGTGGCCTTGTAGAAGAATACCCGATACGAAGGCTTCTGCTCAGCCTTGTCACTCTTTGCTAATAGAAGTAAAGTAGAGAAAAGACGAAGGCGGTGAAGATAAGGCAGACCTGCATCGCGATACGGAATCACCACTTGGGCCTCATGCCGCATTCTCCAGCGAGATGGCGGTACAAGATAGCCTCTACTACACGTGGGACCCATTGGTAGTAGTACTAGTCTAAGCCAGCTTGCTGGTAAGAAGTAGTAGTACCTTGATTAGTAACTAATCGCGTGTTAGCCTAGGTTCAGGGAAAATATATATACATTATATATACCTTGAACTTAGGATAGGATATTACTACTTCTAATTAGGAAAGGGAGTAAAGCCGTGTTAAGGCTAGGACTAATAGTTCTTATACTACATCTAGTTAAGGTATTCTCTATTACTATAATATAGATTAGTTATAAGAACTATTAGACCTATATATAGATTAGATATATAAGATATTAGATTTATATAAACTATACCTCTTAATATAATTTCCTTTATCTATATAAATAGTAATATCTCCTACCTAGATAAGCGCTTTATATTTAACTTATATTACCTTCTAGATATATCTTCTAGATACTAGATATAAATATAATATATTAGACTAGTTTAGTATAAGTTCTATTTATTCTATTCTTAATACTCCTCTTTATAAGATCTATAGACTTATTAATTCTAGGTATAACTAGGTTATAATACTTTAAGTACCCTTAAGATAAATACCTTAGAATAAAAGAACTCTACTCTAAGTAAATAGGCTCTTATAAGATATTAGCTATATAAGCTAGGGGTTATAAATATCCTACTAGTTAGGAATAGTTAAATTATCTTACCTTAGGGGCGTATATCTACTAGTCTAGTATATAAATAGAGGATATTACTAATACTATTTACACCGAGTTAAAAAGTTTAGTTCCTCTCTATTTAATTTATAATAATACTTAATAGGTAGTAAAATATAGCTATATAAATTAAGGGTAACTACGTATACTTATAGTAGATCCTTTAGTAATTATAATAATAAGTCTTAAAGGACTAGTAACCCTTTACTACTATTACTAATTACCCCTTAAAACCCTTGTAAATTAATCCGACTTGTCCTAGATACTAAGACTAGTATTTAGTCCCTACTACTAGAGTTTTTTTAGGAGGTAGATTAGTTAAAGAATAGGTTAATATACTTAGGTACCTTAACCCTCTTACTTATAGTATTTAGAGGGTAAAAGATTATAAATACCTACTACTTATACTAATATTAATGTATATAAAAGCTTTTAAGTACTTATCATCTTATAGAGGATTAGATAAGGCTTAAATAGTTTAGTTTAGTAGATACTACTTCTCTCCCTTTTATATAATAATTCTAGTTAGGATTAGTATAATTTTTATATAGAATATATATACTAGGCCTACTATAGATATTATATTCTATATAAACTATATTATATTTTACTTAACTAGATATAGCTTTATAACTAAGTAGAAGCTACTTATTCTACTAGAGGGTATATATATATTAGGTAGATATCTAATAACTAGCCTCTTCTATATAAGAATAATATATAAATCTTCTTACTATAATAAAATATACTAGAAGTCTTTATTTAGGAATATATTATACCTAATTAGGTAGTAGTTATTTTAGGTATATAGCTAATAGATTTATAAAGAAGTCCCCTAAATTACTACTTTAAGGTTAGTAGTAAAAGCGAGGAACTTTAAAAGTCCTAATTTCTTTATATTCTACCTATATCTATACTAATACTATATAATATTTTCTACTTAAAATAAGTTATAAAGCTTATTTGAGCCTACTTAATACCTTGTAAATAATAAAAATTAGTATAGTAGTTTAAAAGATATATTAGAGTAAGTAGATTTACCTACTAAATTCTATATACTAATAGCTAGAATAATTAGATTAAAAATAAAAGTCCTATTATTATTTATAAATTACTTAATCTACTACCTTACCTACTAATATTTATAATATTAGTTTAAATAGAGGAAAATATCTATCTTATTATTAGGTATAAAATACTATTAGAATAGGTATATATATATACTAGATTATATAAGAGTAAATTAATACTTAATCTAAATTTACTCTAATATACGGCGAGATAAGTCCTAATATTAGGATATAGTATAGGAGGAGGAATTATAAGTAGTAGTAGTAGTAGAGGTAGTAGGTTAGGGAGTAGAGGAGGGATACCCGCGTAGGGGCTAGGGAGCTTAATAGGGGGGAAGGAACTTAAAGATAAGGGAATACGCGTTAGGAAAATATTAATAAAGGCCTTAAAAGTTATAATAGTTATATAAAACGCGTTAAAAGGAGGAATAATATATAAAGTAGGAAGGATAGTTGGGGTAGGGCTTAAATATATAAAGGAGTTTATTATAAAGGTAGATTAATAGCTTAAGAAGGTATATAAGTTTAAAAAAATAGTAGAAGAGTAATTATAGGGAGGGAGGATATAAGGGGGTAGAAGGAGCTAGGCGTAGATAGCTAGCTAGAGCTTAATAAATATAAAAATAAGTAATATAAGCCCTAAAGGGATATTTATTATAATAATAATAAGTAATATTATAAAGAAGGGATTTAAAGTAATAAATAATAAGAAGGCTAGGACCTTAATAATCTAGATTAAAGATAGGATTAATAGAGAAATAGTAAGGGCGCTTACTAGAGAGTAGCTAGTTAAGAGGTTTAAGATAATTATAATCTTAAGGATATAAGAAATTATAATAATAAGGTACTTAATTAAAGGTAACTTAATACTATTTATAATAGAGATAGAGGTAAGGGAGAAGTTAAAGGAGAATAATAATTAAGTAAAGAAGGTATATAAGTTAATAAAGGTACTAAGATAAACCTTCTTAATTATAATATATAAAATATTAAAAAAGGTAGTAGATATATTAAAATAAAAGGAGGTAAAGGAGGTAATTATTTAATAAAATAAAAAGAACCTCCTAGGGTTAAAGATTATAAGGGTAGCCTAGCTATAAGTAGTTATATAAGAGAGGAGAGAGGAAGAGGTAGAAAAGAAGAGAGCCTTACTACTATTAAAGCTCCTTATACTAGAGATAATAAATAAAGTAATTAAAAAGGGCTTAATAAAGAGATATAACCTTTTAAAGTATAAAAGGTAGGAGAGGAATAAGGTTATAATATAATACTTTAACTATTAGTAGTATAAGTATATAATAAGATATTATAAGAGCTTAGTATAATATAGAATTTATATTAATAGGTATAATTTAAGGAAATATAAAGTAAAAGAAGGGGAGATTAAGAGATATAATAAATATAAAAAGAATAGTTATATAACCTAGGAGTAAAGATATATAATTAAGGTAAGGGAGTTAAATAAGCTCTATTAAAAGATAGTAGAAAATAAGAAGAAGTTATATAAAGGCTTTATAAGAGGAAATAGATAATAGGATACTTAGAAGTAGCTTTAAGGGGAGTAGATAATAGTAGTAATAAAGAAGAAGAGAAAGCCTATATTAAGATTTAAAGACCTTAATAAAGTTATAATATAAATATATTCCTAAGGGGATATAAAGGAAAGGGGACTTATACTACTATTAATAATAATATTATAAAATAGGCTAGGAAGGCTAATTACTCTTTAAGTAATAAAGATAGGCTAATAAATATTAAAAGAAATACTAGTATAAGAGGCCCTAATTATTAAAGGAGTAGAGGTTATAAGGGATATTTAATAGGGATCTTTATAAGAGTATAAAAGATAATAGAACTATTATAATATAATATATAAAAGGAGTAGATTATAATAATAATAGTATTATTAAAAGATAAGGAGGTATAATAAATAAATATCTTAATTATTTAAGAGCTATTATATATAAAGAGGACGGGTTTAATATATAACTTAAGTAGAGGAGTATTCTATTTAGTATATAAGGTAGAGAGGGATATAAAGATATATTTCTTTATAAATAAATACTAGAATATTAATAAATAAGGAGTTAAATTTATATTAAGGGACTTATACTCCTTAGAAATATAAATTATAAGGAAGGAAGGAGGAGTATTAATATACCTTTAGATATATAATATATATAACTTTAACTTAAAGTTTAAGACCTTAATAGATAACCCCTTTATATTATTAGGGGTAAAGGAGTAGCTAAGTTAGCCTAAGGAATATATATTAATAAGAGACTTTAACCTCTATTATTTAAATTAAAATAATAGGGGTAGATATATATATTATAAAGTAGTAGATATATTAATAAATATTATAAAAGAAAGGGGAATAAAGCTTACCCTATTAAAGGATATAATAACTTAAAGGATAAGGAAAGTAAAAAGTACTATTAATTTAATATTTATAATAAAAGATATTAAGTAAATACTATTAAAATATTATATTAGATTAAACCTTTATTATAAGTTTAATTATATTTTAATATATATTAAAGTTAGCCTTAAGGTAGAGGTAGTAGTCTTATAATTATAAAGGGTATAAAAGATAGTAGACTTAAAAGAGATAGAGAGGTAAATAAATACCCTTTAATATTTATTACTAAAAAGGGAGCTAATAATTAGGGGGTAGATAAATAGCTACCTAGTTAAAATACTTTAAGGCCTAGTAGAAATTATAAAAAGGGAGGTATTATAAGTAAAGCCCTCTTTAAAAGTAAAGTCCTTTTAAAACTTAAATTATATAACAGTTATAAAGATAGTATTAAAGCTTAGGGTAGAATATAATTATAAAAGAAGCTAGAGGAGTCTAGAGATATAATAAGAGGCTTAAAAGATTAAAGGGAGAGTATTAAAGAAAGTAAAAGTACTTTATTTTAAAAAGGTAGTATATAAGATATCTTAAATACTTAATAGACTCTAAAAGCTAGTTAAATAGGATTAAAAGAGAAGTATACTACCTTAAGAACTCTTAAAGTTCCCTACCTTTAAGAAGGATAGAGAAGGTCTTAAGGTAGAGTTATTCTAAGAGAAGGTAGAGGTCCTTTAAAGGACCTTCTTCCCCCTACCTTTAAGGGTAGATCTAGGTACTATCTAGGGGTTTTAATATAAGATACTCTTAATAATAAATATAAGAGTTATTAAAGAGGAGGTTTATAAGGTAATTAATAAGTTAAAATAAAATAAAGTATTAAAAATAAATAGGATCTTAAATAAGTTTTTAAAGATAATAAAAAGGGAGTTATTACCTAATTTTATATACTTATTTTAAGTATATTTAAAGGTTAGATATTATTTAATAAAATTTAAAAAGGCTAATATAATTATTTTAAAGAAATTAAAGAAAGAGGATTATTTAAAGTTAAAATTATATTATTTAATTACCTTACTTAATATCTTAAAGGAGGTATTAAAGGTAGTTATTATAATGAAGCTAAGTAACCTTATAAAAAAATATAAGTTACTACCCTTATAATAGATAAGGGTAAAGAAGGGAAAGCTAATAATAATATCCTTTAAGATAATAATAGAGGTAGTATATATAATATAAAATTATAATAAATTTAATATAATAAATATATTATTATTAGATATTATAAGGGCTTTTAATATTATCTCTTATAAAAGGTTACTTTATAACTTAAAGAAGAAAGGGGTCTTAACCCTTATTATAAAATAGGTATAAAGCTTTTTAATAAAAAGAGTTATAATAATTATATTAAGTTAAGAGATAAATAGGATAGAGATAATAAAGGTTAAAATCCCTTAGGGATCTTTAATATTATTAATTTTAAGTTTATTTTTTAACTCCCTACTTATAAAAGAGTATATAAGGATAAAACTTTAAGTATAAATTAAGGGCTTTATTAATAATATTTACTTAATAGTATATAATAAAAATATTAAGGAGAATTATAAGATCTTAATAAAAGTATATATAATATATATAAAGTAACTTTTACCCTTTATAAGTATAAGCTAGTCTATTTATTAAAGAGTTTAAAGAGGTCTTATATAAAGGTAATAATAAACTTTAAGGTAGTAGTAATATATTTTAAAGTATTAATATAAGTCTTTAAGCTTTATATTAATAATAAATTAAGGTAGAGCTTATATATTAATAAGATAAAGTTAAAGATAAAGATATAAAAGCTAGCCTTATTAATTATTACTAGCTTAATATAAGGTATTATACTTAATAGGATAAGATAGGTATATAATATTATAATCTAGCTAGTAATAACCTATATAATAAAGATATAATATAACTTAAAAGGGATATTAAAGGTAAAGAAGGTAAATATTATAATATTAGAAATTATATAAAATAGGTACTTAAGGATAATACTTAAGGCCTTTAAAGTAATTAATATATAAGTATTAAAGGTAAAGTTAAGGGTCTTATTAATAAAGATAAGCTTTAACTAGTTAATTTTATAAATATTAATAATATAAGGGATCTACCTACTAATTAAAGAAGGGAATATAAGGATCTATTATAAGTTAAAAGGGAAGAGGGGAAGAGAGAAGAGGATTATAAAGACTCTAATAGAAGAGAAGTAGTCTTAAGTAAGGGGAGTCCTCTAAGTAGTAATAAGGGGAGGGGATACTAGAATAATAGATTAAAGCCTTAAAGGTAGGGAAATAGTAAAGAGGGATAACCCTACCCTTAAAGAAATTAAGAGGTAGGTAAAAGAGAAGTAGAAAGAGAAGTAGTTAGAATATTAAAAGGATATCCCTAATTATATAAAGATAATAATATAAAAAGGGGAGGTTTAAGAGATAAGAGTTAACCTTTATATAAGGCTTTTTAAGGCTAAGAGCTTTATAAGTATCTAATTATATATAAAGAAGATAGGACTACGCGCCTTCTTATATAAGAGGAGGGTACCTAGGGTTAATAATATTAGGTATAAATATAAATAGAGATATTAAGATATTAAGTATATATTTATATTCTACCCTAATTATATAAAGGGGAGGAGGTAGATACTTTAAAAAGTAGGATTAAATAACTTTTATTAGATAATATTAACCTTAAAAGGGTTAAAGGTAGTAATTAAGTAGATAATTTAATAAGATATACTTAGCTAGTTTATATTAATAAGGGAATAACTCTTTAAAGTAGTATAAGAGTAGATAAGCTCTAATTAAAGGATAAAGGGGTAAGTAACCCTAATAAAAGAAGAGAATAAGATAGTATAAAGAATATAAAAAAGGGTAGTATATAATATCTAAAGATCTAGAAGTATAATAATAAATAGAGTAGAGGATAAAGTTTTCTTTTATAAATTATAGTTTCCTCTAGTAAGTTAGATATAAACCACCCTTATTAGCTCTAAGTAGCTAGATAGTAGAGTATAAAATATAAATATAAATATAAATATAAATAGGTATATATATATAATATAGCTAATATTATTATATATATAAGCTAGCTACCTACCTACTAATATATCTAATATACTTCCTACTATTTATATTACCTACTAATATATTACTATTTACCTTACCTACTAATATATCTAATATTAGCTTAAATAGAGGGAAATATCTATCTTATTACTAGGTATAAAATACTATTAGAATAGGTATATATATATATATTATAACTAATACTATCGACTTTAGAAGAAAGATTTATAATACTACTAAGTCTTAAAAGGGTATATAAGGCTTCGCTAAGTAGGCGAGGAATAATAGCTCGTCGTTATAGCCCCTCCCTAAGTTCCCCCCTCTAAGGAGGGGCGATAGGGAAGGGGTAGCCGAGACCTTTAAGGAGAAAGTAGAAGTCTTATAGACGATATTCTTCCTACCCCCCTTATAAGCCGACCTAATAGATATCGATAGTATAGAATACCTACTACCGGTAGGTAATAGTAGTAATATTATAAGCGAGGAAGTCTTACAGGCTATCTATAAGCTAAAATAAGATAAGGCCCTAAGGATTAATAGGATCCCGAATCGGTTCCTTAAGCTAATAGCGGATAGGCTCCTTAAGGAGCTTACTTATTTATTTAACGCGTGCTTCTACCTTAGCTACTACCTAAGGGAATTTAAGAAGGCTAATACGGTCGTCTTAAAGAAACTAAAGAAGGAGGACTATATAGTACCTAAGGCGTACCGTCCGATAGCGCTACTAAGTACCCTTAGAAAGGCCCTAGAATTAATAGTTATAAGGCGACTTAGCGATTATACTAAAAGTTAAGGCCTCCTCCCGTAATAATAAATAGGGGCGCGAAGGAATAGATTAATAGAGATAGTACTAGAGATAATTATAGACGCGGTATATATAATATAAGACTATAATAGAAGTAATATAACTAGCCTCCTCTTACTAGATATCGTAGGAGCCTTTAATAATATCTCCTACCGGAGGCTTATCTATAACCTCCGGTATAAGGGGATCCCTCGCTATATTATAAGCTAGATAGAAAGTTTCCTAGCGGAAAGGTCCTCGTCTATTATAATTAAGGGGATGACGAGTAGGATAGAGCCGGTAGAGATAGGGATTCCCTAGGGGTCGCTAATCTCCTTTATCCTCTTCCTATTCTTTAACGCGCCACTTATTAAGGAGTATACGGCGGCTAAATTATAGTTATAAGTTAGAGGGTTTATAAATAATATCTACCTGCTAGTATATAGGAAAACCACGGAAGGTAATTATAAGACCTTAGAACTAGTATATAAGATCTACCTTAAATAGGCTTTAACGTACGGGGCGAGTTTCGCCCCCTAGAAATATAAATTAGTCTATCTTACCTATTACCCCCGTCGCTTTAATATAGGTGCGGTTATTAACCTAGAGTATATAATAATAAAGCTATAAACGGAGATCTAAGTCCTAGGACTATATATCGACGGTAAATTATAATAGGGCCCGTACTTAAAGAGGGTATAAGTAAAACTCGCTACTTAGAGCCTCGCCCTATCTATAATAATGGTATTAACCTAGGGAGCTACCCTTAGTAGGGTAAGGAAAGTATATAATATAATAGTACGGCTAGTTATAACCTACACGTCCGCCTTATAGTATATATTATAAAGACTAAGGGATATAAAAAAGACGTATATAAGGAAGCTTAAAGTTATCTAAAATAACTACTTAAGACGCGTATTAGGGGTATATAAGGCTACCTTAACGCGAGTACTAGAGGTAGAGTTAGGGATAGCCCTTATATAACTAATACTAGATTACTCGGTTCTCCGCCGGTATACGTTAAAGGGGATCTACCCGGTAATAATAATAGGGAATATACGTATCCGAAGGAAGTTAAACGCTAAGAGGGGGAGGAGGAGAGAGGTAGTAAAATCCCCCGCGGAAGAGAAGAATAAGTAGGGTCTACGCTACCTACGCCTAGACGACGGGGGCGCGATTATAACTAGGGAGGTAGCCCGCCCCCCCTAGAGGATCGAGAAGATAATATACTATTAGTAGAGGTCCTCCTAGGATACTATATAGGATAAATACTAGTCGGGACTAGGAGCTAGGGATTACCCCCCCGCCTAGCTCGGGGGCTTATAGACCGGTAGGAGGACCCTTTATAAGGGCCTTTAAAAGGCTAAGAGCTCCGTCTTTATATAGATAAAGACGGGAAAGATCGGGCTAGCCGCCTTCTTATACTAGTATAAAGTCCCCGGCTATATATCTATAAGCTACGGGTACGGCTAGCGTAGGTAGGATACGAAGTATATCCTTATCTATTACCCTAGGCTCTAGGACCGCCGCTAGGAGCTAAAGGATACCTTAGGCGCGGTAGATACCTATAAGATACTCGCGAACGCGGGGGGGGTAAAACGAGTAGCGAGATAGATAATCTAGACTAGGCTACTAGGCTAGTTCTCGCTCGCAGCGAAGTAGTTATACTAGAGCCGACCTTAGATATAAATCTTTACTACCGGAGCGAATTTCGCTTTTATAGTATATAAGCCGGCCCTAGGGAGCTAGACTAATATAGTAGTAAATACGACCGCCTATTATTATAAAGGACCGAATATAGTATAAAGAGAAAACGGAATAGAAGTTATAAAGAAGGTAGGAAAGATAAGGGTTTTTACCTACGCTTATACTTAGTATAAGTATATAGTTTCCCCTATAAGTCGGCTACTATTATAGCGACTATAAAATACCCGTAGGCCCCTGTAATTATCTTTTATTAGTTTAGATAGACGCGTGTATAATTTATAAATAAATAAATAAATAATAACTAATACTATTATATTTATAAGCTATCTACTAATATATCTAATATTAATTAAAATATAATAAAATATTTATCTTATTACTAGGTATAAAATACTATTAAAATAATTTATATTAGTCTATTAATATATATATATTTAAAGTTTTTCAGCCTCTTCTAAGAAACTTAACGCTATTAAAATTATATTAATCGGGTTAGTAGTTAAGAAGATATATCTAAATAAATAGATTTTCCTACTAAGAATACTATTTCTTAGTATATTTTCTCCGCCCCTACTTTATTAATAATTATTTTCCTACTATCTATACTATCCTCTTTCTTTAACCTACTACTATATAGACTTTATTATACCCCCTTCTTTATCTTTACCGCTTATACTACCTATCCCTCGCCTTCCGCTACCCTAGTATCGCCTTAACTACGCTAATATAGGATTTTTAGCCTCTACCCTACCTCTAACTAACTAATACCCCCTTTCTAATATTAATCCTAATACTATAGGTAATAAACGCCGGCGAGTATATAGGAGTAAGAGTATAAGCTATATTAGGTAGTTAAAGAACTCTTTAATACTAGTTATAACTAGTATTATTTATACTCTATTTTTTTTAACCTAATACTAATAAATTTCTTTATAGAACTTCCTACCTCCCCCTCTATTCTAACGCCCCCCTACTATCTAGTAACCTATCCTAACTTCCTATTCTACTATTTAAGTAGTTAATCCCCCTAGGAACCCGTAATAACCTACTCCCCTAACTTATAAAGAGGCCCCCTAAGAAATTACTCCTCTACTAGCTCTTTAATATTATCTAGATACGCGTTACTAGTACGCCTAGTAGTAGGCTAATAAAGATAATAATACTAAATACTAACCCCCTATTTAATAAGGCTTATACCGGCGGTAGAATAATATATATTAGGGGCGGATACTAGGCTAGGGATATTAAGTATATAGGGATCCCTATATAATAAGATATATAGAGCTTTACTAGGTTAATAAATTATTTAATATCGCTAGTAATATATATATATATTATAATATACTATCCTAGAAAAGTAAATAGAGTAGCTTAGGGGGTAGTTAATAGCTATATTATAATAGTAGGAAGAATAACTAGCCGTCCTCTAACTAGTTATATAAGCTAGCCGATATTAACTTATTACCTAAAGGGCTAGGAAAGGAGGCGGAGCTTAGGGTATAATTAATTAATAGCTTATTTAGTAATATTAATAATATTATTATTAATAGATAGTCTATATAAAGGAGGACTATATTTAGTAAAGAATTTTTAGATAATATTATTAGTTATAATAATTATCTCTCCTTTACTAGCGAGGGTATAACTAATATTAATACTTATATTAGTTAAACTACCTTCTAGATCTAGGGGTCTATTTATTATTTAATAGGTCCTCTTATTACTAATAATAGCCTTAGGCTAAAATTCGCCTAGATCTATATACTAGATAGTATATAGGAGTAACTAGATATTTACTATTAATATTTTAATAATTTAAATTAAGATACCCTTACTTCTACTTAGTATACTCTCCAGTCTATTAACTTATATATCTAGGGGTTTAAATCCTACTAGAACCGCCTTAAGGAGGATAAATTATAATATCCTATTAATATTATAAGTATTTATATCTAATAGCTAAATCCTAAATAATAGGATAAGGGTACTTATAATCGGCCTACCTTTATAGAAGTTACCTATATTATAATAACTCCTAATAATATTATAAGAGGCCGGATTAAGTAGGATATCTATATTAAAACTATTAAGGGGGGCCTTATATTAATCCCTAATTAGTATCCTTCTTATATAGCCCTCTAATATCTACTCCTATTTTTATTTAATAAATAGTTAAAGTATAACCGCCTCCTATTAGCCGGCTATTAGCTTTTAGGCGACTATCTATTATATATATTACGACGGAACCGTATTACTAGTATACTTACCTAGTATACCTTAATTAGTAGCGATAATAAACTAGAGTAGGAAGAGGGTAGTAACCCTAAGTAGGAACTAGACTAGTATATTACCGGCGAGTATATACCTTAGGGTTATAATAGGTCTTAGTAAGTAATAAGATAATAATTTTATATAAAATAAATATAGGTAAGACTATTTAATATAGTTCCCTATTTATTTTTTAAACCTAAATCTACTTAGTTATAAATAGTTCTAAATAATTTAGATATTAGTTAGGGGATAGTTAATATAATTTAAATAATTAGCTAATTAATAACTAAATCTAGCTTAATTTCTTTAATTATATTATTAATAGTAGATGTCTATTTAGCTATTAGGCTACTAATATCTAGATATTAATAGAGCTTAATAACTTAAATTAGTATTATTAGAATTAATAGACTATTTAAGTGGACTACTACTCTAGCCTAATAGATAGGCTTAGTACTAATCTAGATATCTCGCTTAAAGATATTAATAGTAAGGTAACTATCCTCCTATTAATAATACTAGGAAGCTTATATATTATAAAAGTAAGAATATAAGACGCTATAATAATAGTCTAAAAAAGGGGTAAACCTAGATTTTTTATTACCTTTATATATAATCTTAAGTAGCCTAATATTTAAAGCTTACTAGTATCTAGTTAGATATTAGAGTATTATTATAACCTAATTACTTATATCTTTAATTAGAAACTCTAGGAGCTAATAAAAGACCTCCTTAAGTAGTATATCCTTAATACTTATATAGGCTACTATTATATTATTAAGTTTTAGAAGCGAGGTCTCTTATATACTTATATTCTCCTTATTATATAAGAAGAGGATTATATCTAGATAGTTAATAATATTAATAGTATTATTTAAATGTTTATCCCCCCTTAATAAGATAATAATATATTATAGGAGTTAGTCTTATAATATATAGTTTTTAATTACTATACTAGTATTCCTAGTAATAGATATTTTAATTAAGAGAAGAGTTATTATAATAAGGCTTTTTTAAAGGATTTTTAATAAGAGACGTCTTTTATATCTAATAGGAGTTATCCTCTCTATAAGTATCTAGTTAGCCCTATTAAACCTAATTCCTCTATTAATAATAGGTAGGTTATCCCCTATAACTTATACCTATTAAAAAAATATAGTACTTATATTAATATTAAGATTTATAGCTCTATTAAGTCTATTTTCTATTTATATAAATATATTTATAAGGGACCTAATTAGGCTAATATCTCCCTTACTAGGAATTATACGCGTAATAATAATAACCCTACTCCTAATAGCTAGCCGTAATAGTAAGGTAAGTTAGTAAATAAGATTATAAAGTTCTAGTCCGCTTACTAGATTAGGTCTATTAAAGCTATTAAGAAGATACTCTTATTTAGTATAAGTATTATAAAGCCTTATATAGAGTATTTATAAATCTACCTCCTAGATTAATATTATACCCTTTTTAAGCTAGCTAATAATTAGGCTACTAATAAGGCTACTAAATAAAAGCTAATAGATAGTAATAAGCTTTATAAGATTATATTAATAGAGTTTTTTAATATAAACTATCTTACTAAGGAAGCTTATAATAATAGTTAGCTATTACCTTTTATAAAATAGAATAGGAAATATCCTACTATTATAAGGGATCTACTTAACTATTTATACGCGGATTTTCCTAAGTTCTTTACGTAAAATAAAAGAAATAAATAATAGAAAATCTATAAAAAGGGGGAGACTCTTAGGCGTATTAATTTTATTAGTCCTAAAATAAAGGATCTCTACTATTACTAACTACTCCTCTATTATATTAAGGGGGCTACGTTATTTAATAACCTCTAGATAATAGATAGCTAGTTAATAGGATATAAGGAGGCCTACGTAGAGCTTAGGTTAACTAAAAATAATAGATATACTAATAAGATCCTTAATAAAGGAAAGGATTTTTAGGAAGGTTATAAGCTACGTAGTCTTTTTATATTAGTATTAATTAAACTCTAACCTACTAACGCCCTTATATTATAGAATAAGTATAAGGAGTATATCTTAAATAACTACTTATACCTCCTACGATAAGATTTTTCAATACTTTAAATACTAAATAATTATTATAAGTAATAGTCGTTTATAGAATAGTACGCCCTTTACCTAATTAACGGCTAATTAGAATATTAATTAACCCTTAAATATACTAAGGATCTAACCTAATATAACCTACCTATTCTAACTATCCTATTTAATAATTTTAATAATATTCTAAATAGACTTTTATAGGAAGAAATATCTTACTAAATTACCCCTAATAAGGCTAAGGTCTTATAAAATAGGCTAAATACTAACTAACGCTACACTATTAATTAGATTATCGCCGCTATTAACGCTAATATTAATAATAAATTCAGTGCTTTAAGTATACTATTCTTCCTTAATAGTACTAAGGGGACTAGTAAGATAATAGTTTAAAATACTATTATAGAAAGGCTATATTCCTAGTAAAAGGTTACTCTAGTAGTAGTATCTTCTAGTATTATATTAATACTATTATAGGGAGGTTAGACTACTTACTTATAGTTTAAGATACCCCTAGACTTAGATACTACCTCTTTATATAAGATTAAGAAGGGGACTAATCTTATAAAGCTAATTAAGCGAGCTTATATTATCTTTTAGGATAAGTCTCCTATATAAAGTTAATATAATATAGAAGGTATTAGTCGTAGCCTTTAGGATATCTATAATAATAACTAGGCTTATTTTAGGGGTAAAGTAGTCTACTTTTATAAGGACTTCTAATAAATACTCCTAGTTATTCTAGGAGGATCTAGTAGCTAGGTTATTAAGGTATATCTTTAAAAGGCCTATTTCTAGAATAAGGTTATATATTTAAATCTTACTATTAATAAGTAACTTAATAATCCTAACCTAATAGATACTATATATTATAAAATAGGACTTTTTATAAGTAATCTCCTTACTATTAGTAATAGTATTAATATCTAGAAAAGCCCTACTACTAATAAAGATATATTATATTAGAAATATAGTTATACCCCTAGAAATACTATTAATAATTTAGTTAAGAATATCTATATTAATATTAGGATAAATATCTCTTAGAGGGTTTATCTATTAGAATAGGCTATTCTCGCTATTATTAATAAAGATGTTACTAGTATTAATACTAAAATAATATTACGTATCCCTAATAATATAATAATATACTAAAGTATTAATTATACTATATTAGAAGAAGATAATAAACTCTTCCCCCCTAAGTACTTCTATAGGTTTTATAAACCCTCCCTACTATCTTATAAGCTATATATTAAGCTAGGCGTACTAGTTATACTACTAAGGAACCTTAATCCGCTATATCTATATAATAGGACCTAAATACGGGTAATAAGGTATAGTAAGTATATCTTTAAGGGGGAGATTATAGGTAGTACTTATAACGGCGAGAAGGTAATACTATTTAAGATACTATTATAATTTAAAGAAAATAATAGGCGGATTCCTACCCCCTTTATTTATAAGTAGTACCCTATCTAACTAGTATTTATTATAACTATTAATAAATTATAAGGTTAATTAATAAAGTATATAAGTATTAACTTATAAACTAGGCCTACTTTTAGCTATAATTAGCTATATATAACTCTATTATAAGTAATAAGATAGAGAAACCTCTATATTATTAGGCCTAAAACTCTTAAATATATATCTAGCTAAATAATAAGAAATATTATATATAAGTAGGTACTATTAGATAATAGGTAGACTTACCCCTAATATATTAATTATAATTTATTATTAACGCCTAGATCCTATTAATAGCTACTTAGCGGCCTATAAGAATACTAATTATAATATTAGAAGTATAAAAACGGCCTAATACTATACTTAGTTATATAATTATATCTTTATATTAAACCGTAATATTAGACTTTCTAATAATAAATATAAGCTATTCTACTATTTAATTTATTAAATACCGCCGGTTAAACTTTAAAGGGCTAAATAAATACTAGGCTATATAAACTCCTATATCTAATAGATTCCTCTATATTAACGTAATAAATCTAGTATAACTATTAATAGTTATTATAAGAGTATAAAAGATATATTATAATATAAGGGGTATAATAATTTAAGAATTATATTAATTAGTCTAGTAGAATAGAAGTTATTAGTAAAATAGAATATTATTATACTAGATATCTCGTAGTTAGTCGGGTACTTAATAGATAGTATTAGTCTTTTAATACTTCTATCTTAATAATAACTACGTCTTTTCCTAATAATAACTAATATAATAAGTCGTCTAATAATAGTATACTTAGTTATACCCTATTAATCCTAAATAGTAATATTATAATAGAGTTATAATATAAATAGGCCTAATAACTATTTATTAATACTCTAGTACTAGGTAACTATTATAAATAATCCCTTAAATTAAAAATTAATATTTTTAATAATATTTACCTTATATCTCTTATAATACTTAAGGGGGGTCTTAGTATTTATAAGAGTTTATATAAATATCTATTATATTTAAACTTTAATTTACCTTATAACTATTATTACTTACTAATAAATAGAAGAATTATACTTTTAAGTATACTTTTCCTAAGTAAAAATCTTAACTTTTTACAGGCATTTTCTAGTAATATAATATTTTTAAAAAATATTCTAGAATTATTACTATATAGAATACTATAACTAGAAAGTTAATTAGAAAGGTAAATATTAGCTTTCTAATTAGCTTTCTAGTTATAGCTTTTTATATAAGAAAGATTTTTAGATTTTTTTTTTAGAAAATACTACGTTTTATACTTACTAATTATAGGATATCCTATAAATATCCTATACTACTAGTAGGTCCTACGAAAATCCTATCCCACTAAAAAATCCTATCCTATCCCCGTCTTATACTATTATAAAGATATAGGATTAGGACCTAATTTACCTATCCTATCCCACGGTCCTATACTATCTTATATAGGATATCCCGTAAGATATCCTATATCTTTCCGGCTAGTATTAATACTTATAGAACTTAATTTTATATAATAGAAAGGTAAACCTAAGGGGAAGAAGTATACTAACCGCGTCGGGTTAGTACTTTAAACTTAAGTTAGGTACCTGACTTAACTCTTAGTAAGTTAATACTAAGTTTCTAGCCCGAGTATTCGAGTCGGTACTAATAGTTAGTACTAAGTATTTAAGTTAATATTATAAGGTAGTACTAAGTATTAGTACTAAAGTATTAATCTAACTCACTAAGACTTTAGTTTTAGTTAGGGTATTTTACTAGATTATAATATTAGGAATAATTCTAGTAATATAAAAAGGTAATATAATTATTTTATAATCTTTAATAAATAGCCTATTTATCTATCTAGTTAAATATCTTTATAATCTTATCCTTATAATCCTTTTATACTTTACTAGCCTCCTTACTATTATTATACTTACTATTATTATCTTTACTTTTACTACTAATCTTACTAGTATCTTCTAGCTTATACTCCCTATCCTCTTCTTTATCCTCCTTAATAGTATACCTAGTTTCTTTCCTATTAGTACTAACTTTAATTAAGATATCCTCCTTATCTTAATTCTCTTATATAAGGCTATATATAACGCGGTTCTTTATATTAAACGCGCTAGCGTACTATTATATAAACTTAATATAAGCGTTTATAATATCTAAGTCCTTAATATCTTTTAACTTCTCTAGACCCTTATAAAATATAATCCTTTACTTAATAATCTATAAGATAGGTAGATTAAATCTAGTAAGTTTAAGTCTAATAGTATTTATATCTTTCTTAGAAGTTTTCTAGAAGTTAAGTTAATAAGAAGATAGGATTAAAGATAGATCATATATTAACCTTTTTTATAAAATTCATTATATTATTTATATTATTTATATAGTTTATTAGTTTATTTAGCTTAGCTTATTCCTTAATAGCCTTTTTATTATCTTTAAGGCGTAACTCTATTTTAAAATATTCTATTATATAATATTAGCTAGGGAGGAAGTATTATATTACTTAATTATATTATTATATATCCCTTACTTATATCTTTCCCCCTTTATAATATCCTTAACTCTAATTACTAGCTTTATATAATCTTCTTTAGTAGCTATCTTTTATATATCTAATTCCTTTAACTTCTTAATTCTTTTAGATACTACTACGCGGTTATTAGATACTTTTATATATAATAGCTTCTTATTATTATCCTAGTATTTTACTTATTCTCTACTTATAATTAATTTAGGATTCTAGTTATAAGGACTTAATATTATTAAGGTATAATATTAGTACTATCTATCTAGTAATATATTCAAGTAATATAATTAGTAATAAAACCTTATTATATATTAATAGCTAATCTTACTATAATTTATTAAGTATATAAAGATAGGAGGAGTTATAAAGAAGATTTTAAGGAGTAATTCTACCTATAATTCTACCTATAATTATATAGAATATTCCGCTTAATATTACTTTACCTTATATTAAAACTTCTAAATCTTATATTCCTTCTTTTATCTACTATTATATATATTTAATAACTTTAATAATAACTTATATTAAGTAGACTAGTAATATTATTTTATAATATATTTCTTACTTTATATACTAATAGGTAGATAGTATAATTAGTTAATAAAATACTAATATTACTAGCTAGAGGGGGTAAACCCTTATAAAGTAGGGGAGCGAGTAAGCTATTATATAAGAAGGGAAAGGTAATATAAATAGGTAATATAATAAAATATAATTAATTAATCCTTTATAGTTAGTAGTACTAATATTAAAAAGATAAAAGTATAAGGTTAACTTAAGTCTTAAAGCTTTAAGGGAGATAAAATAATATTAAAAGTCTATTAATAACCTTATCTTAAAGCTACTATTTAATTATATTATAAGGGAGGTAATAGTAGATATTACAGGAGTTAGTATAAACTTATATTAAATTTAAACTTTAACTTTAATAATATTATAAGATATTATAAAAGTATTTATAATATCTTTTCTCTTAAGTAAGTATATTACTATTTTATATTACTATTTAATCCTTATAATAATTACTTACTAATATATTTTATAATATAAATTTAAATCTACTCTATATTTATACTAAATATATTATTATAATAAAGAGGGATCTATAACTTATAAGGGAATTGATAAAGAGCTTTAATATTATACTATTTAATAGTTAAGGGTAGTAAGAGTTTTATAGTATTAGGAGTAGAGGGTAGGTCTAAGATAATATAGTACTCCTAATATTATAATACCCCTAGTATTACGGCGCTCTTAATATTAAAAAACTCTTAGTAAGATAAAGAATTATATTACCTTCTTATATTACCTTTATATTTATATATGGAAAGTAAACCTAATTTATAAATATACTACCTAATTATTAACTAACTTTAAAATAATAACTACTAATCTATTTATCTTTAATATTTATTAATTCTAACTTAAAAAGATCTTTACCTCTATTAATACTTTTATTAATATCTTCTTCCCTTTAAAGAATATCCTAGGGCTTAATAAAAGCTTCTTTAAGGTTTAAACCTATAATATAATTATAATACTTTAAAAGTATTACTTATCTTATAAACCCTAGTTCTAATTATATATAATTCTTTTAATATACTTTTTAAGTAAGATTAAAGACTCTCTTAATACTTATAAATAATATTAGATATAAAAGGATATCCTTAGCTATTTATATTAAATTTAAATAAGTTAAAGTATTATCCTTCTAATACTCCTATATAAGAATATCCTCTAATAGAATTTTAAAATAAAACTATTAAATAGCTTTACTTTATAATAAAGACTTATAATTTAAATATTAAAGTAGACTTCTTCTTACTCTTATTAAAGGCTATTATTAGTTAGTATAAATTTAAATATATTATTATATTATATTACCTTATTAATATTTAATATATCTTATATATTAATCCTTCTAATAACTAGTAATATCTTATAATACTTATAAAAGTAGTTAATTAATTTATTCTTATACATCTCTTTATAAGAGGTTAAAGTATAATTATTATTTAACTCCTCTTATTTATCCTAAGTTTTATATAGACTTAGTTTTATAAAAGGTTTTAAAATATTAGTAAGGTTATATATTAATCTACCTTTACCTTCTATTCTAAAGTAATACTTAGTAAGTTTTATTAAGGCTATTTTATAAGTATAAATTATACTTACTTTACTAATAATCCTATTATTATATATTACTATTTTAGTATTATTAAAATACTTAAAAATAGTATTATATAATTAGAATTCTAAGTATATACTAATATTTATTATCTAAGAAACTATTAAGGTAAGTTAATAGATAGGATTTAATATATTACTAAGTAGTAATAATTAACTATTTATATTTACTAAGGTTAATTATATTAATTTTTAGATTAATTATATTTTTATCTACTTAAGTATTAATAAAGTTATATAGCTAATATATATAATAAAGTATTAAGTATATAGAATTCTAATAAATATAAATATCTTATATAAGTTTTCTAAGTCTTCTACTAGAGCTTTTTTATAACTATTAAAAATAAAGCTTTTATTAAGAAGATAAGTTAATTACTATTATAAGAGTATAGATCTATTTAAAATATTAGTAAGTATATTACCTATTTATATTACCCTTATAATATTATACCTTCTTAATAATAGTAGCTAGACTTATATTTACTTAGATATCTTTAACTTAAGTATCCTTTAATAATATTATAATATTATTTAAAGCTTCTAAGTCTAGGGCTTTAATAAAGTCTTATATTATAAGGTTAAAGATATAAGTTATATAAGGAATAAAGTTTTATAATTTATCTTATTAGATATCTTACTAAGTTAAAGATTTCTCTAGTTTATCTTTTAAGATTCTATTATTACTAGTATTATTTATAATAACCCTAAAAAGCTTATCTTTAATTTTATAAAGGATTAATATCCCTATTAGTTCTATTATAAGTAAATACCTAGAATACTAGATATTAAGTAGTATAAAAGTAATAAGATATTTCTAATATAAAAAATTAGTATTAACCTAGTAGACTAGTACTTTAAAGTAGGTAACTTTTTAGAAACTAGACTAGGTATTTAATATAAGAGAAATATGTTAAGGATATTCTAGATCTACTTTAATTTTTATATATATTCCTTTAAAATCTAAAAAGATTATTATAAGGCCTATACCTACTAGCTTTATAGCGGCGTATTAGATAATAAAAGATATAGAGTTATATTATAAGGTTTAATAATAGGTATAGGTCTACTAATAGATTAGGTAGTAGGCCTATTATAGTAGTAGAGCTAATCTTTAAAGAACTTAAAAGAATAATAGGGGATAGCTAGGAAGATATATATCTACTAAGTATAAGCTTAGCCTAGGCCTCCTATTACTAGGATATTACCCTATATTTCTAAGGAAGGTTACTTAAAGTAGGTTATAAGGTAGCGCGTAAGGCGTATATATACCTAAGCCTAATAAGTACCTCCCCTCCTAGGCCTTAGTCCCTAGGGCTAATAAGATTAACTAGAATACTTATTAAAAAACCTTAAATTTATATAAGAAAAATAAGGGAAAAGAGTTATTTAATATACTACTACTAATATAATATTAATATTAGCTAGGCTAGACGCGCGTATTAAAACCTTTTATAAGGTAGTAATAATATTATTTAATAGTTAATAATAAAGTATATTAATAAATTATCTAAATAGTATATATATACTTCTAAACTATTTATATCTTTTAATTATACTAAGATAATATATAATATAATTTAGAATTATTCTAGATACTTTTAATATATAGTTAGATACTTAGCTTATTATATAATTAATATTATTATATATTAATAGGGAATAACTTATTAGATATAATTATTAGTAATATATATTAGTAATAATATAAAAATAAAAAGGTAATATTAACTAATAGGCGCGTATACTTTATTATTAATAATAGATTAAATATTTATAGATATAAGATATAATAAGTAATATATTACTTTAATATATTAATTATAAAATTAGATAGAACCTTTATTATTATTATTATAACTTAAATAGCTTTAAAGAAAACTATATTAGAATAGTATTATAAGATATTAATAAAGTTCTTATCCTAATATTTAAAACTTTTTATAACTCCTTTAACCTCTCTTATAAGTACTTACTTTAACTTAATAATATTATAAAATATATTTACTAATATATATAATATTCTTATTATATATTATATATAATATTTCTCTTATAAATACTTATAATATCTTATTAATATTATATTATATTTATTAACTTATTAATATTATATATAAATATTAACTTATTTTAAGTATATTTACTTATATATATTATATAATAGCTTACTAATTTACGTAGTATATCTCTTCCTTATAAGACTTATTTTATAAAGGGTTTAGATAATTATAAATAAGGTAATACTCCCCCTTTTTATTAGTATACTAATAGTTATTATAATATTAATTATTATATAAAGGTAAGTATATTAACCCTTTAACTTTATAATAGTATAAGTACTTATTATAGTAGATTCTAGCTCCCTTTTAAAAGAAGGCGAAGAAATCTATACGCGCTATTATTAGGGCTAGCTAGGTAGATATATATTTAATAAGGAGAAAGAAACTTAGTAAGAAGATAATCTAATAGTAGAAAGCTTATAAGTAGATAGTTATAATACTTAGGTTAGCGCTTAATATTATTATTAACTTATAAGCTTTAATTAATATACTAAATATATAGAATAATAAGTTAGAGAGTTAGATAGAACTCCTTTAAACTAAACTTAATAATATTTAGTAGTATAAGAATATACTAGATAATCCTAACCTTATAAAGCCTTTAAACTTTAAAGGGTTTAATAATTAAAGGTTAATTTATAATTATACTTTAATATAGATAAGTTATTTATATATCTTATTTACTTAAGTTATTTACTAGGTATAAGATACCTAGGCTTATTTTTTATTAATATATCCCTAGTATCCTTATTAGATTATATTAAGATTAAAAGTATTCTTCTAATATAATATATTACTAATAGCTTAACTCCTTAGATAATATTAATAAAGAATATTTTTAAACTATATTATTATACTTATAAGTATACTTATATATAGGAGATTAATTATTATATAATATATATAAAGATAATAGTCTTAACTTATATTATAACTTATTATATTATTACTACTTATTTAATATAAGAATATATTTAATATTTTATTTATACTTTAATTACGCTAATATATTATAGGCTCTTATTAGTTTATAAGACCTATTAAGGTCTTTATTTAGTACCTATTAATTATATTTACTACCCTAACTAGTCTACTTAACTTTATACTAGATACCTTATTTATTATTAATCTTATAAATAATTTCTTCTACCTCCTATTATTCCTTATTATTAATAAGTTGAGGTACTTATATAAAGATATCTATTATAGAAGAGTAGTCTCTTTAATAGTAAGGTTTAATTAATAATATATAGAATATATTATAACTCTTATATAATAGTAGTAATAGTAGATAATACACCTATAAATTAATTTTATTAATAACCTAGAATAGTCCTATATACTTATAAGCTAACTTCTTACCTAGGTATTATTACTTTAAGTTCTTTATAACTAATATTATTAAATTACTAATATTATATATCTATAACTTATAATTCTAATTATAATACTTTACTTAAGATACTTAGGTAGCTTAAAGGTATTTTATAACTTTATTTCTTACTACTTATAATATTTTAACTCTATTATTTATAACAGGTATTCTCCCTTCTAGAGACTCGTCCTTAAGTTCCTAATAACTTCTAGGTAATAACTATATATAAGAAAAAATAGTATTATTCTAATAGAGGAATAAATACTATTTATATATATAAATTTAGTTATAAGTAGTTATCTAGCCTAATTAATTTACTTATTATTTATAAATATATATAAGTAGTATTCTAATACCTAATTCTAATACTTAGTCTACTTATTAGTTTATAGATAAAAGGCTATACTTAGGTAGTATTTTATCTTAAAGTAAAAATAGACTACTAACTAAAAGGTATTTATAAAGATAGAACCCCTATTACTTATAATACTATTAGGTATATTATAATAGTAAATAATTTTATTATAAAATATATCTACTAGCTTAGTAGTATTAATTATTATTATAATAAGTATATACCTAACTATTTTTGTAAAATAATTAATAATTATAAGGATAAAATTATAGATAATTTCCTTAGCCTTACTTAGGGGTAACTTTATAATAAAGTCTATAAATATTTCCTTTTATAGTTAAGTAGTAATAGGTAATAAACTTAATTTATTATAAGTATAATAGCGCGGTAACTTAATTCTTTAATATAATAGATATTATAAGTTTAATAATACTTAGTAACCTATTTTATACTACTATTCTAGTAGTTTTTATATATAAAAGAAGATTATATATCTTCTTAGTACTAAAATATTTTAATAATAGATTATTATAATAGTAATTAATTAGTTTACTATATAAGGCTTTATCCCTTAGAATATAAGAATAACTTTTAAAGGTTAATAGCCTATTAGAGTCTAAAGTCTAAGCCTTAAAATATTTATAATAATATTATTTAATAGGCGCTTTTAAAAAGGACTTTACTTAATTATTATACTTTTATAAGTTATAAATTAAGGTCTTTATAAGCCTTTAAGTATCTTTATAAGTTAAGTCTAGAATATTTATAATATCCTTTCTAGGGATAATAACCTAAATACTTATAATTCTAAATATAAGTATTATAACTATAATAATAGCTTATATATTTTTAGAACTATTATTCTTTTATAAGGTAAGCTTATTTTATAATATTAATAAGAGCTTTATATTTAAAGGTAATTCTCCCTTATAATTAGGTTAATAAGACAGCGCGTTAGTAGGGTTTAACTTCCCTAGGTAATAGAATATCTTAAAGTTATAAGTAGTAAGTATAAGTACCTATTTAACTTACCTAGAGTTTAATTCCTTTTACTTTATAAATCCTTTTAAGTTATTATAATTAATTTATATCTTAATTATAAAAGTACTTCCTTTTAAGTAGTATTACTACTATTTTTTTACTATTATAATAGTAAGTAGCTCTTAATTATAAGTTTTATAATTTTATTTTAAGTTAGTTATCTTCTAAGACTAAAATATAATAAGTTACTAGTTACTATCTTTATTTTATTAAGATAGGATAGTATTTATTTATTTATTTATTTATAAATTATATACGCGTCTATCTAAACTAATAAAAGATAATTACGGGGGCTTATAAGTATTTTATAGTCGTTATAATAGTAGCCGACTTATAGGGGAAACTGTATACTTATACTAAATATAGGCGCGGGTAAAAACCCTTACCTTTCCTACCTTCTTTATAACTTTTATTCTGTTTTCTCTTTATATTATATTCGGTCCTTTATAATAATAGGCGGTTATATTTACTATTATATTAGTCTAGCTCCCTAGGGCCGGCTTATATACTATAAAAGCGAAATTCGCTCTAGTAGTAAAGATTTACGTCTAAGGTCGGCTCTAGTATAACTACTTCGCTACGAGCGAGAACTAGCCTAGTAGCCTAGTCTAGATTATCTATCTTACTACTCGTTTTACCCCCCCTACGTTTATAAGTATCTTATAGGCGTCTACCGCGCCTAAGGTATCCTTTAGCTCCTAGTAGCGGTCTTAGAGCCTAGGGTAATAGATAAGGATATACTTTATATCCTACCTACGCTAGCCGTACCCGTAGCTTACGGATATATAGCTAGGGACTCTATACTAGTATAAGAAGGTGGCTAGCCCGATCTTTCCCGTCTTTATCTACGTAAAGACGGAGCTCTTAGCCTTCTAAAGGCCCTTATAAAGGGTCCTCCTACCGGTCTATAAGCCCCCGAGCTAGGCGGGGGGGTAATCCCTAGCTCCTAGTCCCGACTAGTATTCGTCCTATATAGTATCCTAGGAGGACCTCTACTAATAGTATATTATCTTTTTAATCCTTTAAGGGGGGCGGGCTACCTCCTTAGTTACGATCGCGCCCCCGTTATCTAGGCGTAGGGAGTATAAAGCCTACTCGTTCTTCTCTTCCGCGGGGGATTTTACTACCTCTCTCCTCCTCCCCTTTTTAGCGTTTAGCTTCCTTTAGATACGTATATTCCCTATTACTATTACCGGGTAGATCCCCTTTAATATATACCGGCGGAGAACCGAGTAATCTAGTATTAGTTATATAAGGGCTATCCCCGACTCTACTACTAGTACTCGCGTTAAGGTAGCCTTATATGCCCCTAATACGCGTCTTAAGTAGTTATTTTAGATAACTTTAAACTTCCTTACGTACGTCTTCTTTATATCCCTTAGTCTTTATAATATATATTATAAGGCGGACGTGTAAGTTATAACTAGTTATACTATCGCGTTATATACTTTCCTTATCCTATTAAAGGTAGCTCCCTAGGTTAATACTATCGTTATAAATAGGGCGAGGCTCTAGGTAGCGAGTTTTACTTATACCCTCTTTAAGTACGGGTCCTACCGTAATTTACCGTCGATATATAGTCCTAGGACTTAGATCTCCGTTTATAACTTTATTATTATATACCCTAGGTTAATAACCGTACTTATATTAAAGTAACGGGGGTAATAGGTAAGATAGACTAATTTATATTTCTAGGGGGCGAAACTCGCCCCGTATATTAAAGCCTATTTAAGGTAGATCTCGTGTACTAGTTCTAAGGTCTTATAGTTACCTTCCGTAGTTTTCCTATATACTAGTAGGTAGATATTATTTATAAACCCTTTAACTTATAATTATAGTTTAGCCGCCGTATACTCCTTAATAAATAGCGCGTTAAAGAATAGGAAGAGGATAAGGGAGATTAACGACCCCTAGGGAATCCCTATCTCTACCGGCTCTATCCTACTCGTTATCCCCCTAATTATAATAGACGAGGACCTTTCCGCTAGGAAACTTTCCGTCTAGCTTATAATATAGCGAGGGATCCCCTTATACCGGAGGTTATAAATAAGCCTCCGGTAGGAGACGTTATTAAAGGCTCCTATAATATCTAGTAAAAGGAGGCTAGTTATATTACCTCTATTATAGTCTTATACCGTATATACCGCGTTTATAATTATCTCTAGCGCTATCTCTATTAATCTATTCCTTCACGCCCCTATTTATTATTACGGGAGGAGGCCTCGACTTTTAATATAATCGCTAAGTCGCCCTACGACTATTAATTCTAGGGCCTTTCTAAGGGTACTTAATAGCGCTATTAGACGGTACGCCTTAAGTACTATATAGTCCTCCTTCTTCGGTTTCTTTAAGACGACCGTATTAGCCTTCTTAAATTCCCTTAGGTAGTAGCTAAGGTAGAAGCACGCGTTAAATAAATAAGTAAGCTCCTTAAGGAGCCCGTCTATTATTAGCCTAAGGAACCGATTTAGGATCCTATTAATCCCTAGGGCCTTATCTTATTTTAGCTTATAAATAGCCTATAGGACTTCCTCGCTTATAATATTACTACTATTACCTACTAGTAGTAGGTATTCTATACTATTAATATCTATTAGGTCGGCTTATAAAGGGGGTAGGAAGAATATTATTTATAGGACTTCTACTTTCTCCTTAAAGGTCTTAGCTACCCCTTCCCTATTACCCCTCCTTAGAGGGGGGAACTTAGGGAGGGGTTATAGCGACGAGCTATTATTCCTCGCCTACTTAGCGAAGCCTTATATACCCTTTTAGGACTTAATAGCGTTATAAATCTTTCTTTTAAAGTCGATCGCCTTCTCCGTTTTTAGTACCCTATTCCTTTCCTTAATAGCTGCGTTCTTAGCTCCCTCCGTAGTAGTATCTCTATACCTCTAGAATACTTTTATACTTCTTATAGTATCCTCGGTAGTATATCGGCATTTCAAGTTCTAGAAGGTCTTTCTCCTACCCCTAGGCTTCGCCTAGGGGACCGTCTCGTCTACGACCTCCTTTAGGCCCTATTATAACCGCGAGAGGTAGTTATCTATTTAGTTTATAGTTTCTAGTAGTTAGAGACCTAGTTTCCGGCTTAGCGCCTAAGCCCCTTTCCTAACTTCCTTAGGGTCCGCCGTCTTCCACGACCTCTTTAGTACGCTCTACTACTCCTCTACTCTCAGGTCGAGCTTTATATATATAGGAAGGTGGTTAGAGCCGAACTATAGCTTAGGGCGTACCCGGTAGACTTATACTACGTTAAGAAGTCTAGGCGTAGTAAAGACTAGGTCGATCGCGCTCTTAAACCCCCTTACCCTTTAAGTAACTATCCTATCTAGTAAGGCTAGGTTTATATCGTTAATAGCTATAATTCCTACTAGCTAGTCTACTTCTAGGTAGTATAAGAACCGCCCCGGGTTATTCTAGTTAGGGTAGTAGAGGTTAAAATCCCCTATTATAATATACTTACTAGGTCGCCCGACCTCCTCTCTTATAATTAGTAGGCTTGACAGGTTCTTATTTATTACTAGTAATAGGCTCGGGTTATATATATTATATAACTAGAAGCGGGCTAGGTATTCCTTACCTTCCTAGGTAGGGAGCTGGAGCTTTAAGGTACTAATATCCCTTATAAGAAACTCTACCTCCTAGCTATCTACTTAAAGCCTCTTATTAATATAGAAGTATATTTATATATCCCGCCTAGCTTTATACGCTAGGAAGAACGCCCCGGAGCTAGGGTTATAAGACGATCGGTTCCTAGCGTTATAGTAGGGTTCTTATATCGCTAAGATATCTATTTCCTAGATAACCCTATCTTCTAGTAGGGTTATTATTATACCTATTTCGCTTCTAATATTATATTATAATATCTTTAGGGTTAGTATACTAGATATCTAGATCTAAGGTACCGCTATTTACTTCTCGTATATCTATCTCTCCTTAGTCGACTTATTCGCCCTCCCTAGTAAGGTTAATAGCGCTATTTACTACTATTTTTATAAGTAGCTCGTTAACGCTATCCGCCAGCTCCTTTCTACTACTCGTCCTTACCTCTAATATTTTCTAGCCTAGCTCCTTAACTATAAGCCTTCTAAAGGCAGGCGGTCTCCCTAGCCTATACCCGGGTCTTTAAAGCCCTAGCTACTCTCCGCTACTAGGCGTATCGTATATTACCTAGTCGGTTATAGCCTTTCTCTTCTTCTTTATCCCTATAGTTATAAATCCTTCGGCGTCTATCGCCGCTATTACTCGCTCTCGCCTTATCTTATAAAATAGGGTCTTGTTTACGACTAGCTATCTAGCGCGTTACTTCTCCCTAGCCGTTACTAGGTATTTATTAGACTAGGAGGAGTGGCCCTATTATTTACACGTAGTACACCCTCGTAGGGCGTCCGTAGCCTTCGCCCTATATTCCGCCGTATTATAACCCTAGTTATAATCGGCGTATTAGGTGTCGTTAGGGTAGTTATAGTATATATACCCGTATAACTAATATTTAAAGTATTATAATAGCCTTACCCTCTATTTATACCGCTCCGCGAGTTTTATCTCACCCGCCTCTACTATCCCCTTCCTAATCAGGTCGTCTGCTATTACCGGCGACGCGACGCTTATTATAAGTAAGGAGTATACCTTCCTAAGTATATACGTACTCGTTAGCTATCTCCCTTCTACTACGTCTAGGTTAGGGTAGAGGGCCTTATTCTCCCGTTAGATTTTCTCCTTAATCGCCTATTAATCCTTTGTATTAAAGATAGATATTTATACTCCGTATACTACTACGCCGAATAATTTCCTTACTACTACTACGGAGTAGTATATCATATTTACCTACGACTACTCCCTTTCTAGTACTTCTCTCGCCTCTATTAAGGTAACTTATAATAGTATATCCCTACTCTTTAATCTATTCGCTGCTATAATCTCTAACGTATATTTATTACTAGTGGCCTAGAATACTATAACTAGCCTCTTACCTACTATCCCTACTACCGCTTCCCTCTCTTTCTCGTCCTTTAGTACTACGAGTATCTGTCGTGCCCTCCTAGCCTCGACCGCCTTTAGCGTCGGCACGTGTAGGCCCCGTAGGGGGGGCGGTAGTATATTCCTTGTAAAGGGGTTCCCCTAGCTCTATTAGCCCTGTAGAGAGCCCTGTCTTATCGGGGTACTAGCCTAACTAGTAGTCCTAGGCTTATTATATTCCTAGTCCCTTTCCTTATTTTTCCTCTCCTTTAGTTGGAGTTCCTTGTTATATACCTATACTAGGCTAATGCCCGCTATTAAAATCTTCTATCTAGACGCGTTTAAGTCCTTAAATCGCGTGTTTTTAATAGCCTCGAGGGCCGTTATTATTATAGTAGCCTAGCTACTTAGCTTATTCGTAGCTCTAATATTATTTATACGTCGTAATCTAAGTATCGTCGTATTCGCTAAGTCTATAGGTAGGGTAAAGGCCCCCGTAACCTCTACCCCGACGCGTAGTCCTCTACTCTCCCCTTCCTCCCTAGTTCTACTACCTCCGCCTCTATTAGGCCCCCGATTAGGATCAGGCTATCCTATTACTCCTCTACTCGTCTCTTATACGCGTTTCTCAAGCGCTTCGCCGCCTAGTACCTGTACGTCCAAGCCGTTTTCCGCTATCCTTCGGAATATTTTTTAAGATAGGATAGTACTTATAATAAAATTTAAGGTATTTATTTCTATCTTTAAAGCCTTTATAAGGTTATAATAGTATAAAAACAGCGCTAATATAAAGGTATCTTATAATAATTAGAATATTCTATTAGTAGTAATAGTCTAATTTAAAGGACCTATTTTCTTACTATCCTTACGCTTAGTTATATAAGAGTAGTTATAAATAAATTAATAGTAGAAATTTATAAAGCCTAAAAAGACTTATATATCTTAATAGATCTTAGGCTTAGGCTAGTCCCTAATTATTATTATATACTCTAGATCTATCTTAATATTATTAGTTAAGATAATAAACCCTAAAAATTTAACCCTTTTAATATTAAATTAATACTTCTTTAAATTAGTATAAAGGGAAAATTAATATAACTATTCTAGTACTTATTTAATATATTACTAGTAATCCGCTAGGTTAGAGCTATAAATAAGGATATTATTTAAGTATACTATATAAGTTATATTAATTAGACTAACTAAAGCCCTATTAATATAGGCTTAAAATATAACTAGTATATTAGTAAGCTTAAAAGGTATAACTAAATATTTAAAGTAGTTATAATAACTTTAGAAAGTAGTTTTTTATTTATTACCTTCCTTAATATAGATCTAATAATAGGTATCCTTTAAGTTTAACTTTATAAAAACCTTAGAATTATATAAGTAGTCTAATATCTTAGTAATAAGAGGTAATAGGTATCTATTCTTTAAAGTTATAATATTTAACCCCTTATAATCTATATATAAATATAGCCTACTATCCTTCTTTAATATAAAGAGAATAGGTACTCTAGCTAATAAGATAGAGTAGCGAATAATCCTCTTTTAAAGTAAATCCTTAAGGTAGTACTATAACTCTACTAGCTTTATTTAAGATAAATTATAAAGTAGCTTATAAAGTAGTTCTTTACTTTTTATAAGATTTATAGTATAATTATCCTCTTTAAAAATAGGTAAGATACCTGCCTTCTTACTAGAAAAGATATTAATAAAGGCCTCTAATTCCCTAGGGACTTAGGGGGCTTCTTATTTACTAGATATTATACTAGTATATATAATAATAAATATATTTAACTCTTTCCTAATATTTTAGGTAAACGCTTAGGGCTTATTAACTTATAATATATTAGAATTAACTTTAAAGTACTAGTAATCCGCCTCTAGATCTAATAGTATATACTATTATTTTAATCCTAGTATACCTAAAATAATATTAGGGCCCTTTTAATCTATTATATAAAAAAGAGTAGTATACTCCTTTTTATAACCCTAGCTATCTATTAACTAGTAATATAACTAGTAGGCTCTATAAATATATATACTACTTCTACTAAGCGCTTATACTTATAATAAGATAGCTTTATAAGGCTTTAGATTCTATTAGATTATAAACTTTTATAAAATTAAGTTTAAGTATAACTTAAAGTTTAAAAGTATTATAACTTAATATTAATTACCTTATAACTCCGCCTAACCCTTTATAAGGATTAATAATATTACCTCTATTAACTAGTCTTCTTACCCCTCTTCTAAGGCGGTTAAGGGGCTAGTTCTTTTTTTACTAATATTATATTAATACTAAAATAAGCCTAAGGCTTATTAAGATTAATATAATTTAGTCTAATATAACCTTCTTTATTATAATAAAAATAGATTATAAAATCTATCTTAATATTAGGCCTAGCCTTCCCTTTTAAAGTATTATCCTTAAAGCGCGATTACTTACTACTACTACTATTAAAACTATTAAGCTTTATAATATAATCTTCTAAGGACTTATTACTACCTTTTAATTTTAGCTAAGACCTACCCTAGGTTTCTCCTTAAGAACCTAAGCTACCTACGTAGTACCTATATTTTAAAGTATTCCCTAGTATAATAGCCTAAGTAAATATCTCTTTATACTATATCGTAATATTATTAATATTAAGAATTTTATTCTTTAGCTTACTATAAAGCTTTATAAGGAAAATATAAGCTTTATATTCCTTATTAAAAGGTAGTAAATAAGACTTTAACTCCTTTAAATAGGCCTTAAAATTTAAGACCTTTTAATTATTATATTAGCGTACCTACTCCTACTTTTTATAAGTAAGGAGACGGCGGCTTATTAGATCTATAACTAAGTCTAGTAGAAATCTCTTAAAGAATTTAGATATAATATTAGTTAAATTATAACTCCTAAAATAGGTATACTATTAAGCTTTAAGGTCCCCTTTTAAGGAGTTTATATAATAGGTTATATAAGACTTATTTATATTTTTATACTCTAAACTTATAATTAATTTAATATTAACTTTATAAAACTAATATAAGTACTCCCTTTTAAAGGATCCTTTATAAGGTCTTATCCTTTTAGGGTGAAGTATATATATATAAGTATATTAAGACGGCGCTAAGATAGTAGTATTTTAAACTCCTAGGTTAATATTAACTTATAAATTATAAAGTACTTTATTATAAGCTAGTAATATAGCTAATTTATTTTATTATTTAAGGTAATAATTTTTATTCTAGGCCTCCTCTAATAGATATTCTAGCTTATCTAGAGTAGAAGGAGTAAAGAGTCCTCCTTCTACTAAGGCGTTATAACGGTATTCTAGTAATATTTTACGTAGTAGTAGTTTTACTTAATTATTACTTTTAGCCTATTAATTATTATAGGGTAAACCTAATATAATAATAACTCTAAGCCTTTTCCTTTAAAAAGGGAGAGAGATTAGAATATAAGGCTTATACCCGCTAGCTTTATAATAGTATATTAGATAATAAAAGATGTAGAGTTATATTATAGGGTTTAATAATAGGTATAAGTCTACTAATAGATTAGGTAGTAGGTCTATTATAATAGTAGAATTAATCTCTAAGGAACTTAAAAGAATAACGGGGGATAGCTAGGAAGATATATATCTACTAAGTATAAGCTTAGCCTAGGCTTCCCGTTACTAGGATATTACCCTATATTTCTAAGGAAGGTTACCTAAAGTAGGCTATAAGGTAGCGCGTAAGGCGTATATATACCTAAGCCTAACAATTATACTCTATAATTTAGTATAATAGATTAGAGTTAAATCTAGATAAGCTATTAATAGTAATTACTAAAACTCTAGTTAGTTAATAGTTTAGAAAGACTAATTTAAGGTAAGAAAGTATTTATATAATTATTTATTCTACTTCTCTTAATAAAAGTTAGTAGAAAACCTAATATTACTTTTCTTTTAAAGTAATCCCTAAATAATTAGTTATATATTACTAATTTATATTACTATAGATAATATACCTAACTTAAAGAAAGTTCTATTTATAATAATAGGTTAAGCCGTTTATAAAGAAAGTATTTATTTATTTTAAAATATTTCCTTATATTAGATATACTTAAATTACTAGTAGCTATTAAGTAGTCTAGAACTTTATTCTTCTTCTTATAAGTAATCTTTAGTAATCCTAAAATATTAAAGTAATTTAGATAAAGTTACCCTAAATATTAGTTTATTTACCTAATATAGTCTTCTTAATCTAGAGTAGATCCTTAACTTTAATACTAGACTTTATTTTAATACTTTAATTAATAGTAGTTTACTACTATTATACTTTAAACTAGACTTTAATATACTAACTCTATTTAATAAATTTATTATCCTTTATTAGAACTAAGTCTAGGAAATCTTCCTTAATAACTTTAATAGTATTATAGAGAAGCGCTTTCTTTTCTTAAAAGGATTTATCTAATATACCCTATTAACCTAACTATTATAGCTATAGTATTAGGTAAGTATAACTAACCTAGATAGCTATATTTAGCCTTAGGCCTAAGGATATAGGGAAGATAAGCCTTTATAACCTACTTATTTATATAGGCTCTAGCTAGTAACTTAATAGCTAGTAGTAATATTAGAAGATCCTAAATAGATATACTAAGTTATCTATTTAAATTAGGTCTATTTATTAGTAACTAACTATTCTTAAGGGGATTATAGGGTATAAAAGTTACTTCTACTATATTTTAGCCTATTACCTTATTAAAAGATTTCTATTTAGCTTTAATAATTTAATTTATCTTTATTCTATTCCCTACCCTTCTTCTAAAACTAAAGCTAGAAAGCCCTTTATATTATTTAACCTAGCTTAATCTACTATTATAATTAATTATAATACTCTTATTTTTACCTTCTACTTATATAAGTTCCTCTCTATAAAACTTAAATAAGTAAACCTAGTTAACTATCCTAATTAGTACTTTATTAAGTATCTTATTAGAATAGTCTTAGACTAGCTTAATATAGCCTAAGAGTAGTAGTAGATCTTAAAAGATTAGCCTAGCTAGAATCCTAGTAGTTTAGACTAGAGTTAAAGATATTTCTAGCTACTTTATAAGATTTTAAGCGCGGTACTAAGGCTATCTAGTATTTATTAAGGGCCCCTCTATCTACTAGAATAACCCTAGTAAGGATAGCTAATTAAATTAAATTAGGGAGGAATAATTTAGGCCTTAATAATCTAATTAACCTACCTGAATCTATAAAGGTAGCCTAGGGTAAATTCTTAGTAGTAGCTAGGAAACGAGCTATACCTTATCTAGGTATAATAGAATATATTTCTAGGTAGATTAAGGAAGTTATAAGAATCTAGAAGAATTTAGGTAGTATAGGGTATTTAAAAATAGTATATTAATAAGACTATATTATAGTATTAATAATTATAGGATAATTAATTAAGAGGACCCTAGGATATAAAGCCCTATTTCTTTAAGAACTAATTAGTAATATTAATATAGGGGCTACTTAGACTATCTACTAACTCTTATTAAAACCTGAGAAGAAGTCTTTCTAGATAGAAGCTAAGTAATAATTTCTTAGCTACCCGTACTCTATTATTAAAAATAAAGAGTTTCTAGAAGTAGTTAGATAAACTATATAATAGGCTTAGTAAACTAGGTAATCTTAATCTTTCTTAATAAATAATTAAAGAGGTTACCTCTAGCTATTACCTATTATTTATATACTATAAGTTAGCTTACCCTCTAGGAAGAGGGCTATAAGCTAAGAGAAGTTAGTATTTAGTATTAGATAGAATCTATTAGGGATAAAAAGACCCTTTTAATTAAGAAGTTAAAGAAGATCTAATAAGAGTATAATATAATAGGTCTCTACTTACTCCTAGCTTTAAACTAATTATAGCTAGTTTATAAGGTTAAAATACCTTAATACTATTATATTAAGATATCTAGCTAGAGACTTTTATTCCTTACTAACCTTTTATAAAGGATTAGCCTAGAGTATTCTAACCTAACTAATTTTAATAAGATTACTATTAATAAGAACCTAAGTTATAATATCTTTTAATAGAGTAAAATAAGTTAGTATTATTATATATAAAAGTTACTTAATAGGAAGCTAAACTTTATTATAATTAAAACTAGAAAGTCTAAACCCTAGGTTTATACCCTAGGAAAACTATTATTTAGGGTTAATATTAAGATATTATAATTATAGACCCTAGGAATATAAATAGTAAAACCCTCCTTATAATATTTTATAAGAGTTTTAACTAGATTATTATTAATATAAAGACTTTAATAAATATCTACCTTAACTAAGGGAGTATAAGAAGTAAAACCTTTAACTTTAAGAAATTATAATATTTAATTCTAAGAAATATTCTACTACCTTCTTTATTTACTACTTCTAATATATAGTGGAACTAGAAGGTAGTAGTCTAGTCCTTAGGGTACTCCTAATATACTTAGAAGGGGATACTCTAGAATAGTATAATAGCCTTTTTATAAGGGTCTATTAAGAAATAAACTATAATCTAGCTATCTAGGAAGATAAACTCCTTTAGGAATATTAACCTAATTAATTTAAATTAATAAAGGAGGCTAAGAAGATAAAGTTTTATTTTAACTAACCCTTAACTACCCTTAGCTAATACCTAACTTAAAAAACTAACTACTTATATAATATAAGTATAACTAATAAGAATATAATTATTAGGTATTTATAATAAGGCCTTAAGCTAAACCTAGGACTTATAACCCTAATATAGGTAGACTAACCGCGAGGTATTACCTAGACTACTAAGACGCTAATTCTTAGCGATTTAATACTAGAATCTAGTACTAAGTATTAAGAAAGTTACTATATATAGTATACTAGTATACTATATATAGTAACACGCTAAAAGGCTCGGCGAGTCGGTACTAAATTGTAGTACCGATTCCTAACTCGACGGTTAGTCTAAATATAGGAAGAGGGAGATACTATAAAAAAAAATTAATAAATAAGTCTAGAATAATAAGGCGGTAGTAAAGCGTATTTATAATATAAATAAACCCTACTAGAAACCTATAATAACTTAAATATTTTAAGTACTATCCCTAGCTAGAGTCTAGTAATTATTTAGTAATCTAGCGGCTAAGGGAATTATCTAGTCTAACCTTAAGCCTATAAAAATAAAAAGGCGCCTCTTAAAAAAGATAAATATTAATAACTAATAACTTAAAAGGTCTCTACCTTATCCTTACTAGTATTATAGTAGAAATTATTAGGATAGTAATTATAGTAATAAAAAGAAAAGGGCCTTAAAGGTTAAGTTAAAGGATAAAATAGATATTAACCTAGGGGATAAAGATAGTAATAATAATAATAATAATAATAATAATAATAATAATAATAGTCTTAATCTATATAATCTAGAGACTTATATAGCCTTAAAGATCCTTATAAAGGAGGATTTATAGGGGGAAGCCTCTTAAGGCTCTTAACTAGTAGTTAGGGCCTACTTAAGGATAATAACTCTATTAATAGCTTAAATATTATAACTATACCACCTTACTAGCTATATTAGATCTAGAAATAGGATAGAATATCCTAATTATATATTACATATAAGTACTAAGTTACTCCTACTTATTTAAACTATTACTAATAGTTAACTTATAGTTAGGGATATTTATTTCTAGAGTTTAAGTAGTAGTTAATAATAATTTATAAGCTTATCTAATAGCTAACTTTAATAATTATTCCGTTAAGATCTACTAGGGGTAATTACTAGGAAGACTAGCTATTTTATAAGACTTAGCTAAGCTAATTAAAGTAGACTTCTACTTTATAGATATTTATATTAGTAAATTTAAAGAGGAACCGGATTTATTATATATTATTAACTTTCTAGATAAAGTTACTATCTTAGAGGCTGATATCTTAGACTATTAGGGCCCTAAATATTAGGAGCGCGTTAAGAAAGTACTTAAGAAATATTAAACTCTCTTTTAAAGCGGCTTAAGGAAATTTAATAATAGTATTAAAATATTAATACCCTTTAAAGATAAATTAGATATTATAGGATTAAAATAAAACTTATATAACCTTTCTTAATAAGATTATAAGGCTATAAACTCTATTCTAGATCTACTAGTTAAATAGGGTTAGATTAAGAAAGTCTCTTTAGGAACTCTATTAACTACCTCGTCTCTAGCCTTTATAATATAAAAAAATAGAAAGCTAAGGGTAGTTATAAACTTATAAAAAGTAAATACTAAACTCTACCTAGATATATATCTACTATTAAAATAGGATACTATCCTAGGGGTACTAGGGGGATTTATAAGTCTTTCCTTAATTAATTTTATAAAAGGGGTTTTCTAGTAAGGTACCTAGCTATTAGATTAGTAGAAAATAATATTTATTAGCCCTTATTAGGGATAGTAGTAGCTAAAAGTCTCTATTATAAGTTTAGTTAATACTCCTAGCTTTTTCTAATATTATATAAAGAGGCTACTATTCCCCTACTTATAATAATTTATCCTAGTATATATTAATAATATTATAATTTTCTCTACTACTTTAGAAGATTATATTAAATATCTTAACTAGGTTCTAAAACTCCTTAAGAATAATAGAGTTATACTATTACTTATAAAGTACTATTTTATATATTCTAGTATAATAACTCTTAGATATTATATATTATAATTAGGGCTTAATATAATAGAGGAAAAGGTTAAAGCTATTTAAAAGATATCTTTCCCTATAAATTTAAGGGGGTTAGAGACTAGACTTAGTTTCTTTAGTTATTACTATAAATTTATAGAGTATTATATAGTAATTACTAGACCCCTAATTAAGTTAAAAATAAAGGGCGTTAAGGGAAGCCTAAATAAAGGGAGGTTAAGAAGAAATTATATTAAGAAAAAATAACTCTTAATAGATATATTCTATCTAAAACCTACTTAAATCTCTATTATATATAAGATAGAGGGTTTATAAGCTAGTCCTTAATATTATAAGGCTTAGGAAATCCTTAAGGAAAAGCTATATAATACTCCTACTTTAATATTTCTTAACTTTAGTAGACTATTTATATTATATATAAATAGTAGTAAAGAGAAGGGATATAAAGTTACTTTATACTAGATTAGAATAAATAGAGTAGAAAGCTTAGTATTATTTCTCTCTAAAGATCTCTTAGACGTAGAAACTTAATATTAGGTTATAGAATTAGAAGTAGGGGCCCTTATTTAAGTACTTATTAAACTCCTTTAATTCTTTAATAATAGTAACTTTACCATTATTATAGATTATAATACTCTAAAATTAGTGCTTTAAAATAAAATAAATAGTTACTAATCTACCTATTTAAATAAGTAGGCCCTTTACCTATTTATATTTTAACTAAAGATAAAAATTATTTATTAGGCTAGAACTATATATAGAAATATTAATAGACTATTTAGACTACTTATAATAAAAACTAAACTTATAAATATCTTTCTTATAATAGTAATTAAGGTAGAAAAGGAATTTCTAAATAAAATTTTAAATATATTACTTAAAGATCCCTATTTTAGGAAAATTTATAATTTAATCTAAAATAATTAAAAGAGTTATATAGCTAATATCTAGGGTTAAAATAGTATATTAATTATATTACTAAGACCTTGAGAATAAGCTATTATATATATAAAATTACCTAGGACTAGATTAACTTTATATTCTAGAAAAGCTTACTTATAAAATCTTAGAATATAAATATAACTACTATATATATAATAGTATTTATTAGATATATAATTAATTATATAATTTAATATACTTTCTAAGAATAAGAAAGGTTATATAAGGGTATATTAATAGGTACCTAGTTTATTAATTATTAAAACTTTTAAGATAACTATTATATAAGGAATTATATCTTATAAGGGATACTTAATACTCTTTAAAGGAATTAGTAATAGATTTTATAATTAGCTTACTACTAACTAAGTAAGGCTATAACCCCCTACTTATAATTATAGATAAGTTCTTAAAGTTTATCTAGCTAGTCCTAGGGAATAATTAAAATCTAGGCTAGATAATATTTTAATAATATATATTAATTATAGGATATTCTAAGCCGCCTTATCTCTAATAGAGATCCTAAGTTTACTAGTAAGTTCTAAAGAACTCTATTCTTTAAATATAAAGTATTATTAGGAATAATAATAGCTTACTATCTATTAATAGATAGATAAGTAGAATAAATTAACTAGACTATAAAATAAGCCTTAAGATATCTATTAGTAGGCTAATATAAGGAGAATTAGGATACTTTACTACTAGAGGTTAAATACGCCTTAAATATTATAGAAAGTATAAGTATACTTATAATACTATTTAAAGTACTTTATAATATAAAACCTAGAAGTTACTTTAATACTATTATCCCTAGAAATAATAAAATTATAGTAGGATTCCTCTATTATTAAGATATAGTATATAATAATATTATAAATACTATAAAATTAGCCTAGGTAAAGATAGTAGCAAGATATAATTTAAAATATAGAGTTCTAGACCTAGTAGGTAGTATATATCTTAAACTTACTAAAATAGGAGATATAGGATATTATATTCCTAAGTTATCCTCTCTATTAATAAAGAAGGTTAGGCTATATAAAATCCTAGAGAAACTTAGCCCTCTAGTATATAAGTTAGAACTACCCCCTAGTATATCTAGGATCTATCTAGTAATATTAGTAATCTACTTAAAGTAGGGTAAACCTAATCCTTTTAGTTAAACTATTCCTCTCCTAGTACCTATTATTATATAAGGTAGATAAGAATACGTAGTAGATAAAATATTATATAGGGAGAAGAGAGGTAGAAAGGATAGTTATTAAGTTAAGTAGAAAGGCTATAATAAAATAACCTAGGAACTAGCTACTAACTTTATAGAAGATATACTAGATATAGTAGCTAAATTTAAGAAATCTTAAAAGTAAGGTATTAATATCTATTAAAGATAAAGGTATTAGTATAATTATAATTTAAAAATATATAATATAAGTACTACTACTACTAGTATAACTTTAACTTATAAGAAAACTAAGTTTTACCTTACTTACCTTTATCTCTATTATTAATTATTAGTACTAATATAGTATATATTATATATATTATATCTCTAGGGGTAATACTCCTTACTATCTAGGGTTCTTATATAGACTACTATTACTAAGAAAGTCACCTAGTTACTAACCTAGTTTAAAATAAATATAATAATAAGGTATTAACCTAAAACCCTATCTAATAAGGATATTAACTTATATATAGTAGACTAGTTAAGAATAAATATAGATAAAGGCTATATTTAGTAGTTATTATAAACCTAATTTTATAGGAGTAGACTTATATCTAAGGAGATTTTAAACTACTTACCTAAGGTACTTATCCTTTTAAGAGTCTTTTAAATTTATATACCCTAATTTAAATTTAAATATAATCCCCTTTATAGAAATAACTTATATCACTTTAAAGCTACTAATAAAGCCTATATATTAAGGTACCTAAGAGAAAATAAGTTAAGACCCCTTTTAATAGTATATAATTAGCTTATCTTTATTCCTAATAACTATTATATTATATACTAGATCTAGGATTAACTTAAGTAGTAGGTATAATAAAACTTATTCCTAGACCTTATTATACCTATAGATATTACTAAGAAATTAGGCGTACTAATTAATAATAAAGAAAATCTATACTAGGCTAAATAAGATATTATTTAATATATAATAGCCCTACTTAAAGTTAGTATACTTAATTATAATAGTTAAACCTAAGAAGTAGTATTTAGCTTAAATTAGGAGGAAATAAAGGTAGAGGTAAGAAAGTAGTTATAAATTCTCTAGGAGTTTAAAATTTATAAATTAAAGAAGGTAAATTTATAAAATAGTATAGGATTATAAGATTATTATAAGGACTTTACCTTTTATAATCCTCTTAATTATCTTAAAATAAATTATAAGGTACCCCTACTTAAGGTACTAAGAGAGGTCTAGGACTTAAGCTATTCCTAAGAATATATTATATTTAATTTAGACTAGTAGGTAGGTATAAATTACGCCAGCCTTTTAAGCCTTTTTAAGAAAGTTTATAAAATAGTAGATAATATCTACTATAACTTTAAATATAAACCTAGGTAACTACTAGATATAAATTAGGAAACTTATCTTAAGGAGTACTTATAACTTATATTATTAATAGCAGTAATATTAAAGGAAATATTAGCTCCTCTATTAGACTAGGAGATCCTAATAATAGACCTTAAGGACTAGCCTAATAATATATCCTTACCTTACTTAATTAAGTAACCCTATTTAATAGCTTCTAAGGGAGCCCTTAAGGCTATTAGTAAAGTTACCTTTAAAGATATTAATATTAGCTACTATATAACTAGGACCCTCTATATAGAGGAGAATAGGGGGTAATTTTTTTTAGAGAAACTAGGTAAAAGAGTTATTCCTTCTAAGTATCTAGACTAGCTATTAGTTAATAAATTCCCTATACTAGTTTTTTTAAACCTAGACTATATTATCTTAAAGGAGGAGTTTATAACCTATTATAAGAGCTTTACTATTCTACCTAATTATTAGATATTCTAGGTAATTTATTCTAACTTATCTAAGCGGGGGGATTTCTATTAACTAAGCCTTAATTCTAATAGATATCTATCTATTAACTTTATCCCTATAGGGGTACTAGCGATAGCCCTAGATAATAAGAGGGTAAGGTATTTCCACGTATTTTAAGGGCGCTAACTATATAGTAATATAAGGGAAAGACTAGGCCTAACTAATAAATATTTACTACCTAACTAGACTTAGATACTTAATAAATAACACCCTAATTATATAGCTAGTAGTAATAAAATAGAACCGTAGTACCTTAGGGATAATTATCTTAAAGTTATCTATCTACTAGAGGATTAGGATATCCTAGGGGAACTACTACCTAGCGATATAAAGGAGAAAAATTATTAGATACTAAGATCCTCTATAATAAAAAAATCTGTAACTATAATAACTATAAAGAAGTCTAAAAAGCTAGTAAAATCTAGGAGAGCTACCCTACTACTAACTACTTTAATACTACCCCTACTATAAAATAGTACCTCTCTAGGGGTTATAGGATAGCCTAGCCCCGCTTCCCTATAATAACCTATTCTAATCCAGCTAGCCTGGAGAGGTCTTAAAAACCTAAGGTTAGGATTACTCTTAATAATACTAATAACTAAGATAGAAGAATTAAGGGAATCTAATAAGAAATAATAATAATTAAATATATAATTACTAATAAATAGAAATATTATAATAGTAGAGCTAGTAAGGTATCTAAGTATATATAACTAATCTATTATAGATATAATAATAATAATTAATAGTACTAGAGATATTAGATTAATAAAAAAGGCTAATAAGATACTTAGTATCTCTAATAATATATTATAGCGCCTTATATTATACTACTTATATCTTAAGGATATTATTATAAAGTATAATAATAGTTAGTTAGTAAAGTAGTTAGCTAATCCTAAAAAAATTATAAAGGCTAACTTAGTTAATTTAATAACTTAATACACTTAGGACGAGCTTATTTTCTATAAGGGGGAGATATTATAGCTATAGTATCAGGTAAGTATAACCGACCTAGATAGCTGTATTTAGCTTTAGGCCTAAGAATATAAGGAAGATAAGCCTTTACAACCTACTTATTTACATAGGCTCTAGCTAGTAACTTAATACTAACTTATAGATTAGCTAGGATAAAGACTACTAGATATAGAATTATTTATATTAAGATTATTAAATTCTAATTTAATAGCTTTATTACTAAGGCCTATAAAACTTAGTACTTCTAAAGAACTTAAAGGGACTAATATATTCTAGGCGCTAATAATAAGAGAATTAAGGGTAATATAGAATAATAATATAAACTATTATATTATATAAAGTAATAAATAAAGACTATTAGATATAAGATAAATCCTAATTATATAAAACTATTTAAATTTATATTATAAGGAAATTGTATTAGAGTCCTTTACTATTTTATTAGTAGCTTAGCTTCTTAGTAATACCTTAGTAAGTCGAGTTAGTCTTACCCAACTCGCTAAGATACTAAGGGCTATTTAGGTTAGTACTAGAAACTAGTACTAAGTATTCGGGTTAGTACTAATTTATAGTACTAAAACCCGACTTAATATTTAGTCTAGTTTTTTTTATTCTAGCTTAAAAGTCTTAAATATAGAAAATCTAGATTTAAGGCCTTAAATTCGTAATTTTCCTCTAGTACTAGGAAGAAACAGGAGGTTTACTAGAGCTATAATAGCTATATTATTAACGCTAGTATAATATAGGTTTTAATATAATTAATTCATGTAATTTATAAACGCGTAGAGTTATCCCCCCTAGCCTAGCCTTGTATTCTATACCTATATTACGCCTATTATTAATTCTCTTACTAAGTATTAATACTACTAATTAATTAATAAGACTTAGTAATATATTAGAATTATATAGTTAGTACTAGCCTTATATAGTTATATTATAGCTAATTAGTAGGACTTATCTCCTATTAGTCCTATTACCTAGTACTTCTAAAAGTTACTAAATATATATTTAGTAACTTATAGTATTATTCCTAAGCTATTTAGATATTAATACTACTTATTTAATATATTACTAAATAAGAAGAAACTAGATAATAAAGCTATTAAATATTACTTTCTTAGTTATAATAGTAAGAGTATCTACCGCGTATAAGATATTAAGAGATAATATATTACTTAATTAGTATATATAATATTTAATAAGAGGGCCGCTATATTATTAATAGATAATAATAAGCTCTAAATAAAGGGAGACTGTAGTAATAATAATAATATAATAGACCTCCTAGGCTAGCTCTAGACTAACTAATTAGATAGTAGTAATTAGGCCTTAGAGGGAGTAACTACCCCTAATTAATAGGGTATTAAAGGAGTATTAGATAATACTAAAAATACTAATAATACTAGTAATACTAGTAATAGATTAGTAATAACTTTTCTATCTAGCTAATTAATATTAGGCCTAATTAATAATATAAGTAGGCCTACTAGTCTAAATATACGTAATTAGGATAATCTACTTGAATTAAATTAGAATAAGTTAAATAATTAGACTACTAAAAATAGCTAAGCGGAGTTAGAATTACTAACTAATTAATATTAGAATACTTAGGATAGTTTAATACGCTAAATTACTACTATAATAGTATTAGCTATTATTAATAAATAATTATCTTAAAATAATAAATCTTAGAGAATTATTCCTAATATATTGTATTATTCTATTTATAATAAACCCTAGATTAATTATAACTAGATAAATAAGAGTAGTATAAAATCTTCTAATAACCCTAATAGGTTTAAAGCTATACTTACCCGCGTTATTACTAGTACTAAGGAGCGTCTCTATCTAATATTAATAGATAAGGCTCTTAATAGGCCTAATAGTAATAAATAGCTTACTACTATTAAAGAAGAACTAGCTAATTATAATAAATAGATAATATAATAAGAATTATATTAACTACCTTATAAAGTATATATCTTACTAGGGAGGTAGGTCTTATCCTATAAATATAGGCTAATAGGTAAAACCAGCTAATATAAAGTATAATAGGTAGTTAAAGGCTTCTATTAAATTAAGGGGATTAATTTTAATAAGATATTCTTATTAACCTTAAAGGTATTATTATAATAACTCCTCCTAGCTCTAATAGCTAAATATAGGCTAGTTATTAAATATTTAGATATTATCGCGGCCTTCTTAGAATTACTTATTTAGGAAGAAATCTAGGTAGAGTAACCTTATTACTTTATTAATAATAAATAAGAATATACTTATAAACTAAATAAAGCTTTATATAACCTTAAATAAGCTTCTTATAAATAGTATAAAACCCTTTATAAGGTACTTAAGTCTCTAGGTTTTAAGCGCCTTAAGTATAATTATTATATATTTATTAATACTATTATAAAAGTTATCATTATAGTATATATTAATAACTTACTATTTATAATATATAATTAAGACCTAATTACCTAGATAAAGAAGGAACTTAAAAAGAGGTTTAACTTTGAATATATAGGAGACTTAAAAGACTATTTAAGAATAAATATTATTAGAAATCTAGATAACTATTCTATTTAGATTAATTAAATAAAATATATTAACTAATTATTATAATAACTAGGTATAGAAAAATATTTACTAGCTAAGTTACTTATAGAATAGGTTAATATTACTATTACTCCTAATAGCTATATAGCCTCTTTATCTAAAAGGGAGGCTTATTAGTCCCTTATAAGAGTACTTAATTAGCTAAGTATTATAACTAGGCTAGATATTATATATACTATTAGTAACCTAAGTTATTTACTTAATAACCCTACTTTATAATATATAAATATAGTGAAAATGGTATTATATTATCTATTAGGAATAATTAATAATAGTCTTACCTATTAACTAGGTAATAATAATAGCCTAGAAGGTTTTACTAACGCGTTATATTATAATAATTATAAGATATCTTATTCTACTAAGGCGTATATTTATAAATTATTTAATAGCCCTATTATTAAGTAATCTAAATTATAAAAGCTAGTAGTAATATCTATATATAAGTCTAAATATATTACTATAATAGAGGTATATAAAGAAGCCCTATATCTAGGCCTTATATTTAAAAAGCTAGGGTATAATAAGGGAGTAGTACTAGTACTCCTAAGTATTAATAACTAGGTAGTTATAAAATTAGCTACTAACTTAATTAATTATATTATTATAAAATATATTTAAATAAGATATTATTTAGTATATTAACTTATTTTTAAAACTAAAGAAATCTATCTTTAATAAGTTAATATTAAAGGCTAATATATTAATCTATTAATAAAACCTATTAGCCCTATTAACTTTAACCTAGCTAGATAATAATTAAGACTAGCTCTAAGTAAAGTATAAGGGTATTTAGATATAGTAGTTAGTAATAAGTAGACTACCTTATTACTATTAATCTAAGAGGGAGTATTAGAAATTAAGCTAGGTTAACCTTAGTAGTTACTAACTAGGACTAGTTAGGGGGCCTTAGTAGATTAGTAGAGATTTCTTATAATAGTTATTCTATTCTATATAGCTATATCTATCTATTAGTTATTATAATACTATTATACTATACCTAAATTATATATAGATAACTTATTAATATTATACTATTTAATATATAGTATACCTAGTCTTTAGTATATATATCTAATAGAAGACGATTATATTAATTATTAAGAATAAGCTAATTAGATGCTAGTTATCAATCCTAGCCTTTAACATTGTACCTGCTTAAGATTGCCTTGATAGAACGAGACGAGTACTCTCAGTTATCAAAGCCTCTTCTAGGTTAAAAGTTTTATGATCACCTCAGCTGTTAAAAGGATCCTATGGGAAGTGACGAAGTCTAGGCAGCAGAAAAGCAACGAGGGCAGCTTAAGCCGAGACCATTTCAGGCTCCCACTTACTGCTGCCCCATAGTGCTCCCTTGCTGCTCCCTTAGTACTCCCCCCTACTCCCTCGGTGCTCTCCCTTACTCCCTCGCTGCTCCCTCTAAAGCGGCCCTGCTCCCTTTCCCGATCGAAAACGGTAATTCTAAATTCTAAGTTCGGGGTGTATATAATGTATATATATATATTCTTTCGAGCACTGCTTGATTCCACGTCTTTGTTAAACTCTTGCTTTACCCTACGAGTCTTGTTTAAATTGCGACGTCGTTCGAAGCTCCGAGGAGTCTCTTCGACTTCTCGTGCTCGCTCATCTCGTGGCTCTTCGTCTCTAGATTTCTGTTTCTCTAATCTGTTTTCGCTCTCGTTTCTGTCTATAAGTGTTTAATGATGAGTGAGTAAATGAGTGCAGATCGCTTTCTGTCGAAGAGATGATGAGAATGATGGGGAAGTAATTTGATTAGGATGAGATCGATAGCCGTGGCCCTAAGCCTGTCTTGAGGAGGGGGGTTGGTATACATGTAAGGTAGGGTGGCGTACCGTTAGTGGGTTTCTAAGTTAATGTTTAGATGATAATTTTATGCGCTGTTTTTTCTCTCTGTACATTGGGGGGGAAAAAGAGAAACGGGAAAGCGGGATGAGTGAGTTCACGAGGCGAACCACGGCTCCGCGAAATCCAACCCCCTCCTCACAATCAGTATCCCATGCTTCCTCGCGATCAGGAACTCGCGCCTCGCGGGCACGTATTCGACGATGTACCCTCCGTCGCTGCTCTGCCACTCGGAGAGCACGAAGAAATGCCGTTGGGCGCCGTGTCCGGCCGATGCGAATGTCCTCACGTCGAGGCTGCATACCCAGAGATCCGTGTCGAGGAAGAGGAGTAAGCTGCCGGTTATAGCGATGATCTGGTGGACTTTGTGCGCAAGGTTGTCGAAGCCGGGGAGAGGGAAAGGCGGGTTATAAGGGTTGGAGACGGAGATGCTGGAGGCGGGCCAGACTTCGAGCGCGGCGGACGGGGAGGAAGATGAGGTTGAAGAGGCGCTGCCTTTGCGGAAGTTTACAACGAAGTGGGAGGACTGTTGGTGAGCGCGTGGATCGGACCAGAGTTCAGGCTGCGGGGCACGGCGAAGTTCTGGAGAGGGAGGCGTGACTGTGACGCTCAGTGCTTCGGCCATTTCAAAGAAGGGCTGTATTTCCCACGAGTTGGCCCAGGGGTAGACGCGCAAGTCTTTGCGACCAATGGAGATGAGTTGCTGTGCATGCAGAGGGTGGCTGATGATGGTTCTGTCATCATTGTCGTGACTGCATGGGATCGAGAAGCCGGTTTTCTCTCCTTCCGTCGTCCATACCTCGACGAATCTCTTGCCTCGGATGAGGATCCTGGTCCCGGAAGTGTCCAATAGTACCGCTGTGATGGACTTTTCTGAGCGTATCTCGGCGACATGATTTACGATCTCGCAGCCTGCCTGTGATACGATGACTCTATTTATTAGCACACGGCCAGACTCGTCTGCAGTGGTCAGTAGGCACCTCTGTTCGCTGTAGGCGATGGAGGTGATTCCGATATTCGCAGCATGTCGATAAAGAACGCCACCTTGAATGGCATTGTGAGCCACAAAGTAGGTAACGGAGCCATCCCGTTTCCCGCAGAAGACCAAATCCCCGCTGGGATGGCAGCATATCGTTGTGATTTCCGCCTCGGCGGGCCCCTCCAGCATACCGACTGTATTCGGCCCCAGCGGGATGGCCTGACTCAGCTCACTCTGGCTGCCATCGTCCAAGTCGTTGCGGACCAGCACAGCAGGCTCCCAAATGCGGCATTGGGATCCGCGGATGTCGGCGAAGCGTAGATTGTCGCTACTGAAGGCGATACCTCGTATGCCGTCCTCGTAAGCGTTGATTCGGTATATAAGCAACAATTTCTCTCCTTCAGCGCCGGCGAATTCGAAGATTTGCATCGTACCGCGAGAGCTGCCAGTAACGAGCGTGCGTCCGTCTGGCGAGCATGCTAGGCTATGAGCGAAGATAGCTGGGATCCTATAACGGAGCTCCGTCGACCATAGGTCGTAAACTACAAGCTCTCCATCACCGTATGATGCAACGAGAATATTGATCTCTGGGCTTGGGTTGAAGGCTAATGCGTCGATGAAGTAGTGATTTCCCGTGCCTCCTGAAAGCGTACTGGCCTCCCTGCTGCAACAGCCAATAAAGAACTCTGTCTCTATGTCGAACAGGTATAAGGGTAATCCACGATAGCTCACGGCTAGGATATTGTAATTCGGAGAAAACAACGCTTTCCCCGGTGCTTGACGTGGCCTCTGCTGGGCAGCATACCCATGCATGCTGTCAGTCCACTGCCATCGTTTCTCCTCGAGCCCCTGCTGTAAATTCCAGGTGACCGTATAATTACCTTGGGTAGCCGCTGCCAGTGCGGTATTGTCGTATATGAAGAGGAGTGTGAGGGCTTGATGGGTAGTATTGAAAGCCCATATTTGGTTTCTGCTTTCCGGATCCCAGACTTTGACTTTCCGCAGGCCGCTGGAGGCCAGGTATCCGTCTTCAGTGCTGAACAACAGCGTTTTCACCCTTTCGCCATGGCTTAAAGTGGATTTTGCCTGGATCGAGTCTTGATAGTATAGAAATATTGTACCGTCGGATACTGCAACCGCCGAATACCGATCTCCATAGGCAAGTGCACTGGTCTGGTGAACCGGGTAGTCGTTCCTGGCCAAGCAGTCATCCCAAGTCTTGTCTGTCAGGCCTACGATGAGTAACCCACGCTGCCGTGACGTGTAGGTCTTTGAGATAATGGAGTCTGATGGGCACATTACCGGGATCAAGGTATAGATCGATGACGGCGAAATAGTGAGACTTGTCCGGAACTTCGCACTGAGCCTAATTAGGTCATTGATCCAATTCTCAAGGGTGTCTTTCTGAGGAGAGAGGGGCGCTAGGTATTTAACGCGGCGCGTCAAGTATGCTCGCAAATTCTTCGCAGTGCGCGTAATGTGATGTAGTTTCCCCGTTCTTGCAAGATACTCTATCCACGACAGAACATTGCTGTCTAGAAACTCGCACAGGAGATCCCAAGTTGTCGAGTCTTCCGATGAACATTTTTGGAGATGGTCTGAGAAGAATACGGAGGCATAGTCAGTGAAGTCAGCATCTGGACTTGATGTTGCGGAAGTAGATTTCATCCTCCGTAGGCGCAGCCCTTTGAAGAAATTGCCCGCTAAGAATTTGAGACATATTTCTGCAATTCGATTGTGACTCTGCTGTTTGTTCATTACTAAATTAGGATAGGCCTTTTGATGAAGCAGGAACGTCCTTGCAGTCTGATGGATGCTCTGAACCCGGTCGCTCTGATCCACGCACACTAATTGGCCGCAAATGGCAGAAATGGAGTTGCCCAGATTTCGAACGCTTTCATCAGTGTCTAACTTGATCGCGCTCTGCATTTCATCAAGTGTTAATGTTCGCAAAGATAACAGCGTCCACATGAAGACGGACTTGGCCAGTCTTGTGGCCCGCCCATTTTTATGCACGCTCTCAAGCATCCTAGCGTAGAGCTTGTTCATCTCTACAGGGACGTCGTTCAGGACCTCGTCGGCGCTTTCCTTGGAATAGGCCTGCTCCAGTTCTTGGACGATCAAGGACACCCACAAAAAAGATCCAGACGCTTTTCCGAGTATCTTTTCCTTGAGCTTCATTCGGCCTTCGTCATTGCCGGCGGGGAGACGATCCATTCTGGAGCCGACAAATATGCTGAGGTCGCTAAGGGTATCCTCCATTTGGATCTGGTAATGCTCAGCTAGAGGTCCAAGTGTGTTCAAGCCTTGCTCGACCTCCGGAGTGCTACGACTAGTAAGGAATATTTTTAAATGTGAGGGTACTTTAGCAACTAGACTAAGAAAGGCTGGGAGCTTCTGACACTCGTCTAGGCCGTCAATCACCCAGAACTGGGGCAGTGGATTGGGTTCATTGAATATGCATCCGACAAACAGCTTTCGCCAGATAATCCTTTCATCCCAGTGCTCCCAAGGTGGAGTATCCTGTTGGACTTCGAGTAATCTCCGCAGCACCGCGTCGTCAGATCTAGCCATTTGATAAGTCAAAGCTCGCAGACATCCAGCAACGGTGGACTTTGTAGCATTGCCGTGTTTGAAGAAAAAGTAGCTACATCTCAGATTTTGCTCTTGGAGATCATTTATGACGTGGCTGCAGAGGACGGATTTACCGGAAGCTGCATTTCCAGTAAGCCAAAAGATGGGCCGGGAACCAGACTCTAGTGTCCGCCAAGAGGTATAGAGATGCTTAGACGTAAGCCATTCGCAGGAACTGGCGACGTGGATATCTTCTAGTGCTGATAAGTCGTCCACTGGCGGTTCAGCCACACCCGTCAGCTCAACAAGCCGATAATTTTGGGGTCTCGAGATCTCCGATCTTGCTTGAGAGACTGATAGATATGAGCAAGCTTCTTGATAAGTTCTGGATGATCGTCTTACCCTCAGATAAAATGGAGTCGACCGTAGTGACAAAAGCATTACGGAGCGTCTTATAATTAGGGTCGGTTGGCAGATCGAATTTACAAACACCACGATGGTCAGCATTCAAGAGCGCGGTCCGTTCTTTAGCATAGCCAAGGTTGGCCGAGACTTTGTCAACAATTATCGCACTAGTGAGCACGAGATTGCTTGGGAGGGTTTCGTAAAAGGACCACAACTGGAGGTCTTCGGCAAAATGCCGGAAACTGTCATTGATAGACGCAATTGACCCGGAGTTGCGGTCGAGTTCCGTCACATAGGGTTTCTGTCCGTAGGAGACCTTAAGAATGTTCACTAGAGTCTTTGTCAACTCAGAGCCTCGGTGAGGAGTCGCCAGAAAATAAAGAGTATGAATGCGGCGCGCCAATTCCATTAGAGCAGGATCCTCTCGTGCGAGTATATAAGCCTGTTAATATTTAGTACGGCCTTTGTCCCAATGATGGCATGCACAACAGACCTTCTTGATGACGATTCCACCCATGCTATGTGCAATCAGAACAATCTTCGTCTGCGAGGTTGTCAGGCCAATGTGCGTGAGGTGATGGAGACTTTGAGCCCACCTGACTTCTACGGATGTCAGGGCTATATTCAATTGCGCCCAGCAGTGAGAGGGCAAAGTCATGAATGTCCAACACACTTTCCTTCCTCTCACCCCAGTCTGCCTTATATCCGAAGCTGTGTATACGAACACGACTGAATTCTGGATCTCGAGATAGCCATTCTTTCGGCCAGAAGTGGTACAGGTCGGACGACTTGGACCACGTTTTCCGAGAACCACCGCCGAGACCGTGGACAAAGATGAAGTCTATCAGCGGTTCGGTAACAGCGTAAAGCAAATTGAGCCCCAAGGATCCCTTAATATCCTCTTCTGAATCCGTATGTTCATCTATTTCGGTTACCGCTCCACGAGCTGGGCTGGTTTTCCGCGAATGCGTGAGTCTACTCAACGCTCGCTCGAGACGATTTGGGCTCTCCTCCTCCGCCGACGAACGTCTCCTAAACTGTGCATTTGTGAGGGACTGCGCAATAATTGAAAATCAAGTCGTACTTACGCGATCCATAATAGGTGGCTACCAGTCAAGAAGGCTATCAGGCCTCCAAGGTAAACGCCAATCGACGGGGAGGGCGAGGCTGATACTGTACGCTGCCTCTGTGCACCTGTAACATGCTCTAGCGTTGGGCACTCGAGGCATATCAGTATCTTTCTCACATGAACAATCAGGTTCTCTGGCCAACTAGCCTTGCGCTGACACAACTGACGGAGGGCCGAGTGGCGGAGGACTCCTCCCGAGTCAGCCCTGCGAAGCGCGTGCAGACACTCGGGCAGAGAGCGCGGGACAGCACGTCTAATTTTGGTATGATCTCCACAGACTCTGCTCGGGGTGCTCCGACTTTGGTACACAACCACAAGCACCAGTGGAAGTGTCCTTCCAGCCATTTGTCCGAGGCATCTAATTGCGCGAAGGTGTCCGTACCAGCGAGAATGGGCAGCGCTGTTTTTAGAGAGGCTCCAAGCATGAAGCCTCCCTCAGAATTCAACGAGGTCGAGAAGGGAGCCACAATCGATGCTAATGTGCTTTCCGGTTTGTGTGAAGTTCCAATGTGAGACTAGAATTCCGCTAACTTTCAGTCATTCCTCCACTAGAGATCCCCTTGTTTCAACGGCCGTTAAGCATTGCCAGTCATGGCTCTTCAGCTTGGGCTCGCAGCTATAGGATTGATATCAAGAATGACAATGGAGAGGATGAGTGCTATTTTATGAAGGTTGAATTTCTTTCATCAAATCATCGGAGACATTCTACGAGCACGTAAAATTGGGCAGAGTTGTTCTTTTGCCAACAGTATACATACAATAGGTGTCCGTCGGCGAGCATGGTAGAAAAGCCCTCCAGGGCGAATTTGAGTCTACTTCAGCGATTCACGCCGTTACGGGTGACTTCACCCCTAAGTCTATTGCATGGGGTTCTTTCAAGGCTATACCTAACACGCATTACTATCTCTGCATGTTTTATGAACTTGCAGAAGAACTGCCGGAGTCAACGGAATTCTGCGCAAAGGTTGCTGCGCTGCACGTAAAGAGTGAATCTCCAAATGGGAAATTCGGCTTCCATATAACAACATACAATGGCGATCTTCCTCAGGAGAATGGCTTCGCGGATACATGGGAGGAGTTCTTCGTTAACGGATTCAAGCATATGCTTAACCTAAACATAGAGCGTGGAGGACCCTGGGAGGAGATGAAAAGTCTTGAATCTGGCATGCTGTCCAAGGTTATTCCAAGACTGATTAGGCCTATGGAGACTGGCGGGCGTTCAGTCAAACCGGCACTCGTCCACGGCGATTTGTGGTGCGGAAACGCTGCTGTCGATACACAAACGGGTCTCCCTTTGATTTACGACCCGTCAAGCTTTTACGCACACAACGAATGTAAGAAATACAGGTTCTTCGTAAGGCTGTTGCTTTATAAACAGCTTTCAGATGTGCTCGGGAACTGGCGCCCTGAACGGAATAAATTCTCGCACAGCTACTTCAGCGCATATCACTCGCACGTTCCCAAGTCCACACCCGAAGATGACTACGATGACCGCAATGCTTTGTATTCCATGTAAGGAAGGCATCATAGTACCGCTAGGACAGTACTTACAGGAACAGGCGATTCAACTTGCACGCCGCAGCACTATTTCCAGAGGTGACAAGCTTTAGAGAGTCGTAGGTCAGCCACTGCTCTGTCTATCTTTTCAGCAGCTAATTGTCAGCAAGTGTTGTAGATGAAATGAAGAGACTAACCGCCAAACATCCGGGCGGTTACGAAGAGTACCAAAGAACACTTGCTTGAATTACATGGAAGGAAATAAGGAAACAACCTGGTACAAATCGACGCAATAGGGCGAACGTTATATAGGAGACATACTTGTTACTCTCTTCATTACTATAAGCTAGTTTATACGATATTGGGAAAAGGTCCTGGGAATTTGTATGCATGATGCACGTCCGTCAATCAAACCTGATGCACCTCGTAAAGTGCATAATGTATGGGACCATGATTCGGGCAATTTGTTTACAGGTGAAGGTCGATTAGATAGACCAGGCTGAAGCGCAAAATATTGACCGTGATGCCGGCCTTGATGATTCAGCACCTTCATTGCATCACCACATACACACCAAGATAGACACGCAATTGCAGTGGCCACGCTTAGCTATGCTGACTAAGTGCATAGGGCGACAGCCACATCATTCAAAATACATCTCGCAAGGCCGTGGATTTCACCCACAGTATCATCTTAATCAGTAAATCACAACCCTTCAACAATGTCAGCAACTCATGACCTTCCATCGGCGTTCGAACTAAACGGCGTTTCCATCTCCGCCGTCGGCCTGGGAACTTTCCAAGGCGACGACGGCAACGACTGTGTGAAAGAGATTGTGCTCAAGGCTTTGCAAAAGGGTTACAGGCACATTGACACTGCTGCAGCTTACGGGAATGAGAAGGCAGTCGGGGAGGCGATCAGGGAGAGTGGTATTCGACGAGAGAAGATCTTTGTCACTACCAAGCTGTAGGATTCCATTGTTGCTGACAATCAGTTCAAAATTGTAACGATTCTATCTTGTTTAGAGCGCAGACATGGCACGATCCTTCAGGTGTGGAAGAAGCACTTGATCAGAGTCTGGATGCATTGCAGCTCGATTATGGTAAAGTCTTCTTCTGTGAGACGAATTATTCCGTTGCCAGCTAACGGCAGAGCCTGAGCGTGTTAGTGGACCTCTACTTGATGCATTGTACGATCCTCCTCAAGTCAATCAGTCTCCTCGAACGTAATTGGATAATGATTGACTTAGGCTAGTCCCTCACGCATATTCTGCTGGCCCCAACCATAGCACTCTACGTCATCTGAATGGGAAGGTGATTTTCTTCTGCAGAGTGCCCCTACCGTGGCATCATGCGCTGATTAAACTGATAAGCCCGTGATTGACCACAAGCTCTCGCGAGCGTACCCGAAAACCTGGGCAGCAATGGAAAAGCTAGTAGACAATGGCAAGGCGAAATTGATCGGTAAGACAAGCTCCAACTGAGCGAGCTTCACATTGTAGTTTATACTTATATATCCAGGAATAGGTCTCTCAAACTTCAATATCATCAAGACGAAGCGGATATTGAAGACGGCAAGGATTCGACCAGCTATAAACCAGGTGGAACTGCATCCGTGAGCAGACCATTTCCGATTTGACCCCGGAACTTCTCCTAAAGGCAATGTGGCAGATATCTACCTCAACTGGACCTCCTGCATTTCTCGGCACAAGAAGGCATACACCTCACCGCGCACCAGCCCCTCGGGGGCAGACCAGTCGCACTCGTTAATCCGAATGCAGATCGTCCTGGTCCTCTTTTAGATCCAGATGTAAAATTTTCCCTGCGCTCGTAAACCCCATTTAGAGATCATCACATCTGCTGATTCGGATAAACGTATTTAGATTGCAGAAATCGCGTCGGCATGTGGGAAATCCCCAGCCCAAGTGCTGCTGTCCTGGGCAGTGCAGCGAGGTACATCCGTAGTGCCGAAAACCGTGCACGAGGAGCGCATGGTGGAGAATAGAGAGCTGTTTAGGCTCAGTGACGAGCATCTGACGAGAATCAACCGTATAACGAAAGTGAAAGGCGCTGTGCGCTATCTAGATCCGAAAAATCATATTGGATTTGATATCTTCAACGAGGACGGTGACGAGCCGGTAGCAGACGATGTTAGAGGTTAGTCGGAGCAAGAAAGATCGTGAGGCGGTGGACAGGTGGATTCAGAGTCACCCCGAAAATGAAAACGGCTGCATCTCAGGGGATGAAAAGATCATTTCAACTATGATATTCCACCACACACATACCCGTCAAATCCTCAGACTTGTTCCGCATCCTCCGGTGCAACGGGCGCCGTACCGCCTACCTGCGTCCTGAGTTTTGTGGGGGGAGGGAGTCTGAACTTCGATGCGAAGGCTGGCGGTGGGGGGATGTAATGCGTTGTTGCGAAGAGAACGACAGACTGAGAAGGAGACTGGGTGGTGGAGGGGGAGGGTGAGACCATGATTACCACGTCTTTGCCCCGTAGCGGGGTTTAAGAGTGTTGGAAGGTATGGCCAGTTCTTGCACCACCTTTTAAGAAAACCAAGGAACTGTTGCTTTGATGAACTAATTTCTTGTTGATCAATTTTATGTCTTGCGAGGGTTGTTCCGAAGGTCGTTCACATCGTTTCGACCAGACCGAGGACCGCAGCTCCCTTACCCCTTGTCGACTCTATCCACTCTGTAAACAGAAGAGTCCATCTCATTTCAAATATCCGCGCAGCCCTTTCGGCCCCCCCACGCAAATATCAAGTTCCGGCCACCCTTCAACAAATTTCATCGTCGATCCTGCAAACGCCTTCCTATCGTACCTGTCGGGCTTTGTCCCATGTCGCCGAATGATCATCAAGACGATGGGATCCGGGTAGGCGATTTCACTCGCACCGGGTGGTTGAAGGGAAAGCCGCTCTCCAATCACAATAGCATAATACTGCCCATCCGACTCACTCCCAGGCTCAACGACCCATTTTTCGGCTTCTCCACCCATGATTTCAAACTCCGTGATCACACGCCCTTCCTTTTTGAGCGATCGTTCCGCCCTTTTGAGCGCTGCGGCGCGGCTTCTGGTGTGAAAATTTCCATCCGCATCCATGCTCCCGGTCAAGGTCTCAGTCAGCAACCAGTAGCTGTCAACCATGTTCTCCACACTCTGGGGGCCCGTTGGCGTCTGAATCATGGCTCCGCCGGCGACATTGGTCTCAGGGAACGTAGGCAAGGTGGACATGAACGGCGACGGATCCATCGTAAGGGATATCCCCAACCACGTTGCTCGTCCCCCGCTCTGCAAGATTCCTTGTGCCAAAGCTAGGGTCGCCTTTTCTCGATCGTTGTGATCGAAGAATGCTGGGTCCAACGGTACCCCGAACAAGGCCATCACGCTGAATACCATGTCAACAGGCCGCGAAGAGGTTCGCATCAGAGCACATTTCCAAAGCGCTGCCTCTTTCATATCCCGATCCGACTCTCGATGCTTGAGCACGTTGTACAGGACGTGAGCTTCGGTCGAGGTTAGAGTGTTTGGTTTTTCCCGTATTGGCGATTCGGCGCCTTGTTCTTTTTCCGATCCCTCATCCTGCCAGTCGCTGCTATCGTCATCGATAATCTCATCCGTTTGCGGATCTTCTAACTTCAGGTCTTTGATTTCAGATGATGATGGATTCTCCGATAAGTCATCGTCCTCATCCTCATTTTCCGCATCAATCTGGAATCCATTGCCGTAATCACCGTCTCCAGATTCCGTAAGAGTATATTTCAGCCCTGTCATTGTAGCGTTCAACAAACCCTCCAAACTCAGCACCGCGGACCGAAATGGCTCAACCACCACGACTGAGTCGCAACTCACAGTTGTCTTCATGCTCAGCTTTCTCCACGAAAACAAGCACTCCACGTGGTCTGGCACCAGCGCCTCCTGTAGCGTCCAAGCGCGCTTCGCCCACGTGGTCTCCTCGCTGAGCTCGGCGAGCCTTTTAAGTCCGCCTGGAAGTACAAGGCAGAGCGCACACCTTTTATAGATGTCATACATGTTCTTGATCTGCCAGCGCTTGTCCTCTTCATCTTCTTGCTTAATGCACAGCCGATCCAGCCACAACAAGGTAGGACGTCTGTATCCAGCCTGCTTGAGATGTTTGGCCGCGCGACAGCTGGTTAGCAGCACATCTGCGCTGATGACGCCCCCCAATTCTGCCCCTTTGATCGTGAATCGGGTTACATCCGTGACGGCGTCGTCGAGCTCGAGACCTTGCCAAGGATAGGATATGGTCGATGAATAAATCAATCTTGAGCAGGCGAAAATGCTTCGGGGACATGTACGATAAATCAAGCTGTTGATCTTTGAGGTGGTCAAGGAGAACGGATAGCTCTTGAATTAGCGGCATCTTTTTATCAATTTGAGGATGTTTTCATGACTTGAGCAGGATAGGCAATGTTGGAAGTAAATATAGAATGGATTAGCAAAGAGCAATTTGTAGTCGCATTTTGCTCCACCAGGCAATCGGATATATCAAACGCGCGGGATCGAAAATGCCCTATATCGTCGTATAATTTTTATATGGCGGTCTTGGCATTCCTAGAGAAAATCGCATAATTAGCCTAGTCCCTATACTAAAATATCCTATAAATCTCTACCCTTATATTCTAATTATATTAGTCTTAATTAAGTAATTCTAAAGCCTAGATATATTTATTCTTTAGTATTTTAGACTTCTTAATAATATCTAGCTATTATATAATAGTTATATATAAAAAGGCGTCTAAGTAGCCTACCTTTAATAGTATATTTATAGTAGTAGAGCTTCTTAATTAATAACCTTATATACCTAGTTAATATACTATTAAGGTAGTAGAGGCTAAATTTCCTCTTTAAATAACTATTCTTACCTTATTACTACTAAGGGCTATTAGCCTAGATATCTAGGAGCTATTATAATAGTAGTAGTAGTAAGAGTATAAGTCTCTTATACTTTTACTTATATAATTATCTTTACTAATACCTCCCCTATTTATATTATAAAGTACTTAAGTATAGACTCCCTTTATATCTAGTAAAGAAGAGGAGGTAGAATAAATAATAAAATATATATAATTTAAGAGGATATTCTTTAAAGGGGAGGAATATAAATTATATAATTATATTTATACTATTAGTAGATCTAAGATAGCTAGAAATATTAATATATATAATCTTAAATTTAATATTAAAAAGAAGGTAATAGTAAATACCTTTTAGAAAGGAGTAGCCTACTTTCTTATTAATATTAAGGTAACCCTTATATAAAAAGGTTAGAAGAAGGATAAAAAATATATTATTAATATTAATATTAATTAGTATAATATTATATAGGTAATATTATATAAATAAATTATAAGATTTAAGGATATTAAGTTATATATTAATTTCTAGTATATATATACTATAAATAGGTTTATCTTATTAATAGTATTTACTTAAGTACTATTAGATAGTACTCCTCCTCTTATTTAGGTTAGTTAGAAAGCTACTATTATAATAGCGAGACTTATTTATAAGGTAATTAAGTAATAAGCTTTATAAATACTTACTAAGTAGTAAATAGCCCTACTTATAATAAACTATAAATATAAAGAGGTTAATTCTTATCTTAACTACCTATATTATTATTAGATTTATATTAAAATAGGTAAGTATTACTCTTTAAATTATAAGAATTTTATATAATAGTAAGTAATTATAGATCTTAAGAATAGTTTAGCTAGTCTATTAATGCTATTAAAATATATAATCTAAGACTTAAATAAAAACTATATTTAAAAGAAGGGGAGGAATTATATAATAATCCTACTAGCTACCGCTTTAATAAGTAGACTAACCGTCGAGTCGGGTTTTAGTACTATAAATTAGTACCGACCCGAATACTTAGTACCTACTTCTAGTACTAACCCGAAAAGCCCTTAGTACCTTAGTAAGTTAGGTTAGACTAACCCGACTCGCTAAGGTATTACTAAGAAGCTAAGCTACTAATAAATTAGTAAAGGACTAATATAATTTCCTTATAAAATAAATTTAAATACTTTAATATAATTAGGATTTATCTTATACCTAATATTTATTACTTATTATTTTATATAATATAATAGTCTATATTACTATTCTATATTACTCTTAATTCTCTCGCTATTAGCGCCTAGAATATATTAGTCCCTTTAAGTCCTTTAGGAGTATAAAGTTCTATAGGCCTTAGTAATAAAGCTATTTAATTAGAATTTAATAATCTTAATATAGATAATTCTATATCTAGTAATCTTCATCCTAGCTAATTTATAAGTTAGGTTAGATAGGGTATATTAGATAAATCCTTTTAAGAAAAGAAAGTGCTTCTCTAGAATACTATTAAAACTATTAAGGAAGATTTCCTAGACTTAATTCTAGTAATAAATAGTAAATTAATTAAATAGAGTTAGTATACTAAAGTCTAGTTTAAAGTATAGTAGTAGTAAACTACTATTAGTTAAAGTATTAAAATAAAGTCTAGTACTAAAATTAAGGATCCGCTCTAAATTAAGAAGACTATATTAGGTAAATAGGCTAATATTTAAGATAACTTTATCTAAATTACTTTAATAGTCGAGGGATTACTAAAGATTACTTATAAGAAGTATAAGAAGTATAATAGAATTCTAGACTACTTAATAGCTACTAGTAATTTAAGTATATCTAATATAAGGAAATATCTTAAAATAAATAAATACTTTCTTTATAAGTAGCTTAACCTATTATTATAAATAGAACTTTCTTTAAGTTAGGTATATTAGCTATAGTAATATAAATTAGTAATATAAAACTAATTATTTAGGGATAACTTTAAAAGAAAAGTAATACGAGGTTTTCTACTAACTTTTATTAAGAGAAGTGGAATAAATAGCTATGTAAATACTTTCTTACCTTAAACTAGTCTTTCTAGACTATTAACTAACTAGAATTTTAGTAATTACTATTAATAGCTTATCTAGATTTAACCCTAATCTATTATACTAAATTATAAAGTATAATCTTTTTAGATTTTAAAGGAATATATATAAAAATTAAAGTAGATCTAAAATATCCTTAATATATTTCTCTTATATTAGATACCTAGTCTACTAGGTTAATACTAATTTTTAATTTTAGGAATATCTTATTACTTTTACGCTACTTAATATCTAGTATTCTAGGTATTTACTTATAGTAGAAATAATAAAGATATTAACCCTTTATAGAATTAAAGATAAGCTTTTTAGGGTTATTACTAATAATACTAGTAATAATAGAACCTTAAAAGATAAACTAGAGAAATCTCTAGTTTAGTAAGATATCTAATAGGATAAACTATAAAACTCTATTCCTTATATAGCTTATATCTTTAACCTTATAATATAAGACTTTATTAAAGCCCTAGACTTAGAAGCTTTAAATAATATTATAGTATTACTAGAGGATACTTAAGTTAAAGATATTTAAGTAAGTATAAGTCTATTAACTATTATTAAGAAGGTATAGTATTATAAAAGTAATATAAATAGGTAATATACTTACTAATATTTTAAATAGATCCGCGCTCTTATAATAGTAATTAACTCGTCTCCTTAATAAAAGCTTTATTTTTTATAGTTATAAGAAAACTCTAGTAGAAGATCTTAAAAACTTATATAAGATATCTATATTTATTAGAAACCTATATACTTAATACTTTATTATATATATTAGCTATATAACTTTATTAATCCTTAGGTAGATAAAAATATAACTAATCTAAAAATTAGTATAATTAGCCTTAGTAAATATAAATAGTTAATTATATTACTACTTAGTAATATATTAAATCCTATCTATTAACTTACCTTAATAGTTTCTTAGATAATAAATATAGATATATATTTAGGATTCTAATTATATAATACTCTTTTTAAATATTTTAATAGTACTAAAATAATAATATATAATAGTAGGATTATTAGTAAAGTAAGTATTATTTATACTTATAAAGTAGCCTTAATAAAACTCGCTAAGTATTATTCTAGAATAAAAGGTAAAGGCGGATTAATATATAACCTTACTAATATTTTAGACCCTTTTATAAAACTAAGTCTATATAAAACTTAGGATAAATAAGAGGAGTTAAATAATAATGATACTTTAACCTCTTATAAAGAGAGGTACTATAGGTATTTGCTATTATTACTATTATTATTTACCTAGCGCGCCTTCCTTATAGAAGGCTTCCGTACTCTACGTACTTAGGTAGGTTTCCTACTATATAGAGAATACATCTTCTTTCTATATTATAAATTAGTTATAATATATAGTAGTAATACTATAGATCTTATTCTACGTTACTAAGTACTATAATTATATTAATAAGAACTACTAGCTCTAGTAGTACTAGCCTTATAGTACTAGTCCTTAATAGCCTTCCGCTCCCTACTATCTTATCCCCGCTATTAGATAAACGGCTACTACGGCTACTAGTCTATTAGCTATTAAAGTAAATCTATTAATAATAAGGCATTAAATAATAAGGTAATAAGGACCTCGTTACCTTAAGAAATATTATATCTAAGTATATTTACCTAGTCCTTTACTATTACCTTTACTGCTTCTTCTCTAAAGTAAAAGGTAACGTCTACTACTTACTTCTACCTTACTAGTAGTATATAATCGATAAGCTAGCTCCCGATCTAGTACTCCTTAATTAAGTAATCTATTAATTATACGAGATTAATTTATTCCTTAAGAGCGGTAGCCCTACTACTAATAAGCTTATAATAAAGTCTTAGAGAGTACTTAAGTTCTTTACTATACGTTACCTACGGCTAGAAGACTTACCTCCTAATCCTAAGGATAATAATACCCTAGAATTATCTACTATATCTACTACCTTACAGCGTACTAAGTAAGTATTATTACCTACTACTATAGTACGCTTCCCGCCTAAGTAGGTAGTTAATAAATATAGATTTAATATTAATATATAAGTCTAGTATATTAAGCTTAAGAGGATAAATATTATCCTAGTAAGCTTTAAACCTACCCTTATACCCCTACTATCTAAGATATTAACGCTAGTACTAAGTATAGCTACCGCTACCTTCTTAGAAGCCTAGTAAACTAAAATAGCTAGTATTATTACCTAAGCTATATATATATTTAATTAGATATAACTAGGTAATCTATAGCCTACTATAATAGGTCCTTAATAAGGACCTTATTTATCTACTTCTACCTTTAAGCCTTATAATATAGGATACTTTAATCCCGACCTATAAGTAATACCTATTAAAGTAAAAGATAATTATAATATCTATTATAATATCTTTAACTTTATTAACTACCTCTAAGTTAAGGCGGCTAATATAGATCCTACTATCTTAAGGTAGAATATAGACTCCTACTTACTTAGTACTATTAATAAATAGTATACTAATTAGCTTAATAAACTTAGCCGCTCTAGCTTATATAATAATCCTAATAGTATTAATTAATAATATAAGAGTCTTAAAGTAAGATTCTATAACTCCCTAGGTAAGTTACTAGCTTTACTTAAATTAGTCTAATATATAATTAAAGATATAAGGAATTATTATAACCTAGCTAACTATATTAATATAATTATTCTTAATAGTAAAAATGCTAGCTTTACCTCTATAGAGGATATATAGGTTAGGTTAGTATATAAATATATAGATAGAGAATTATAATAGATTTTACTTTATCTAACTAAGAAGTCTACTATTAGTAGCCTTCTTATAAAGCTTTATTATAAGAAAGATATCTAGTTTAATATATATAGGAAGCCTTCCGTAAATGTAATAAGGTCCTTATTATAAGTAAATAAGTAATAGTTATAAGGTAGTAAATAAGGTTAGTAGAATTTTAATTCTAATTATCCTCCTTTTAACTTAAATCTATATTAATAGAATAGCTAATATAGTAATAATTTTAGACCTGATAATAACCCGTTAAATCCTTATAAAAATAGGCTATTTAGTAATCCTTTTTATAACTTATAGAACCGTAGTAATAATAATTAATAGTAACTATAAAATATCTAAGTAAGGATTTTACCTAGAGGTCGCTAATAGTTATAAATTACTAGCGGAAATATAAACGTAATAGCTAGGATATCTCTATAGAATAATATTAATAATAAAAATCCCTACTATAAGCCACCTTTTTAGAATAAGCCTTTCTAAGTAAATACTTATAATACTCCGCGTCCGTATAATAACTAGGCCTACTAGGTAACTACTAAGGATAAGGAAGGCGATAATAATAAGGTCCCTAATAAGTAGGAATATTATAATACTTATAAAGAAGGCTACTATTAAGGTATTAATTAGTCTTAAGTAGATTAATAGGTAGACTAAGACTAGGCTCTACTAGAGCCTTTAGGCTCTACTACTATTAATAAATTAGGCATTAATAATATAGTAGAGAACTACTTTATAAATCTAAAATTACCTAAACTAATATATTATACCTATACCTCTATATTTAAGTTAAATAATACTTTATATAGATATATCCAATCCAGCTATATCTCGAAGGCGAAGCTATCCTTAACATCTACCTCTAGTAGATTAGGTAAGCTAAGTAAACCATCGGTTAAATCCTCTATTATTCGCTCTAATTCTAATAATATTACCGTTAAAGGGTATAGCTTTTAGGGGTATTATTATATTACGGTGCCCGTTACCTTCTCTTCTAGTAGTATTAAATATTATATCTATACTAATACCGGTACTTAAGTAAGCCTAATTAATTAAGGCTTCTTACTTACTAGGTTTCTATAGGCCTTAATAGAAAAGATGCCGATACCTATAATAGTAAGAGGTATTAGTAATAAGAAACACGACGCTAGTAAATTTACTAGGATCCCTATATTCTTTAAAAGCCTTAAGGGAATAGTTACCTTAATAGAGTATAAATTCTACGTTATAGATAATCTATTAGCTAAAGTACTTATTACTATAAATATCTTAAAGCCTAAGCGAATAGTTATTAACTTTAGGGATAACTTAATAAAAATCGGATCCTATTAGAATATAAGAATCCCTATTATAGTTATTAATCGAGGTCCTTATATTATTACCTTAGTATTTACTAAGAAATAAATAATTATACTAGCTTATAATAACTTTACTATATTAATCTTAGGCTCTTAGTATTAAATATTAAAATTACCTTAGGACTATAATTTTATATTTAAACCTGAGGTATTAAATACTCTATTACTATATATATATATTATAGATATAGAAATATCTTATATTTTTATTTATAATAATACTAATAGCCCTGTTATACTTATATATAACTAGGTCCTTAGTAAAGTAGCTAAATATAAGCTGGTCGGTTACTTTCCTATTAATTCTAATAGTGAAGCTCTTATAAGTAAACCTCCTACTAAGATAACTAGCTAGGTAAGGTTTAGTATACGTAGTCTACTTACTATTATAGTAGCCTTTATAGCTATAGTAAGCTCCCCCTTATTAGGGTAAGTAAATAAGGCCCTTAATATACTAGTTAAGATATATTATCCTACCGGAGTTATAATTTATAATACTATACCTTAGGTAGCTACTTTAATTACTACTATAGTTAATAAATTTCTTAATCTTTAGAAAGATACTAGTAATATTATTAGTATTCCTAAATTATAGTATATAGAAATCCCTTTACTTAATAACTAGGAAGATCTATATAAACCTAGTTAAGTACGCGGATACCCTCTTAGTTAATAAGATAAGGAGGTAATTAATAAGGAATTTAATAAATTATATTCTTAGGAGAGACTTAAATAGATAAATATATCTACCCTATTCTCCTTCCCCTACTTTATTATTTAGAAAAACACGCCTAATAGCTTAAAGGGCTAAGTCGTTATTAATATTAAAGTATTAAATAAGATTATAATACCTAATACCTACCCTATTCCTCTTTAATTAGAAATACTTTATATATTTTAACTATTAATACGGTAAGCTTCTTCTACTAGTAGTAGGTAAAGTAGGACTACTAGTACCGCCTAATTATAGCCTCTTATAAAGGCTAAGAAATATTTAATATACTTATAATAGGTTTTAGGAACTCTCTAGTATATATCTAATAAATAAATAATACTATACTCTAGGAATTTTATTACTTTTACCGTATATATATAGATAATATAGTAATTTTCTCTACTTTACTAGACGGATATCTTAAGTACCTCTATAAAGTCTTTAGTAAGCTAGATAAATATAATATATACCTATCTCCTAAAAAATTATTCCTTAGATACTTATCTATTTATTTACTTAGGTAAAGGGTAGATGTACTTAGGCTATTAATAGTAGCTAAGAAACTTACCGCGATTATTATACTTATATTCCTAGATACCCTAGGTTAGCTTAAGAAATACCTTAGTATAATAGGCTATAATAGGTAGTATATAGTATTCTATACTACTATTATAAAGCCTTTATTATAATATAAGACTTTACTTATAAATTTAATTAGTATTAGTAGTAACGCACGTAAAAGAATAGCTAGTAGACTAAAGGTTTTGGTACCTACGCTTAAAGAATTAAATACCTTCTACTATTTATAAAAGCTTTTTACTTCTCTAAGTATCCTCTACTACTTTAATAAGTAGTGTTAACTATTCGTTAATCTAGATATAAGTAAGAAATTTAGTTTTAGAGCTATTATCTACTATATTATTAAAGATGCTTATAAATAAGGCCCTTCTTTTATAACTATAATAGTAGGGTTACCTAAGTTCCTTAAGTAAAAATCTTAGTAACCTATCTTATTTCTTAGTTATTTACTTACTAACGCTAAGACTAGGTATTAGCTTATTAAACTTAAAGTTATAGGGTTAGTATAAGTTATTAAGAAAGTTTATTATATAATTAACGCTACGCGGAAGCCTACTATTATAGTTTATACTAACTATTTAGTAGCGGTTTTAATAGTAAGGTAAATAAGCCTAAATATAGTCTTAACTAAAAAACTTAATCTTCGCCTTATTAGAGTATTAGAATATCTTTAATAATTTTACTTAGATGTTTATTATAAACTAGGTAAAGTAAATATAGTACCTAATACCTTATTAAGACTAGTAAGCCGTAAATATTATCTATAATAAGATATAGAAGGCGAATTAGATACCTTATCTATAAGATACTTCCCTATTAGCTTAGTAGAAATAAGTGAACCCTTTTATAACTAACTTATCTCTAGCTATTATAAGCCTTAATAGGTAAGGGTTATCTAAATAGTTAAGTAAAATAAGGACCTTAATAATAATAGCGCTTTATTAGCCTATAAACTTATTAGTTAGGTTTTATATTTTAAAGATAATAAACGGGGGCTATATCTATATATTCTATCTATTATAAAAGTAGAAGTATTTAAGCTTATATATAATAAATTAGGATATCTAGGCTACGCCCGTATATATAAAAGACTTATTAAAGGCCTATATATCTATAACCTATCTAAGAAGCTTTATAAGTTTATTAGGTATTACCCGTAATACTAACTTAACTAAATACTATAGTATAAGTTATATAGATTATTATAGCCTATTTTAATACCTACTTAGCCGTTTTATATAATTACTATTAACTTTATCCTAGTACTTCCCTTAATTATAGAAGGCTTTAATAGTATCTTAATAGTTATATATAAGTTCTTTAAAGTAATTACGCTTATTCTAGGTAAAATAATATAGATTATAAAGGATTAGGTAATTAGGTTACTTAATAGGTTAGTAGAGATTAATTAAGGGTTACCTTAAGTAATAATCTTAGACTATAATTAGAAATTTATTATATAACTATAGTAAAGTATCTTTTATTACTTAAAAGTTAATTTACTTTACTTAGCTACCTAGTACCCTTAGACTAACGGTTAATTAGAATAATTAAACTAGACTACTAAGATAGCCCTCTAGTATTATATTACTATAATTAAATACGCTTCTCTATAACTATCTATTCTTCTAAGAATAATAGCTACTCTTAATAATTCGACTAAATATATATCTATAAATAAGATACCTATTAAAGTACTTTATAGATTTTAAATAAGAGAGGCGTTAGATTTATTAAAGCCTAAGGTAGATTATATATAAGTAGATATAATAACTACCTTACTAATAAGACTATTATTAAGGTAAGTAAATATAATAACTACCTTACTAATAAGAGCCTTATTACCTATTATAAAAGTAACCCCTTTAACTATAAGAATACCTTAGGTACCTATTATTATAATAGAATATAGACCGTCTTATATTAATATAAAAGACGCTATTACTTTTACCTTACTTAGGATAGAGGACTATTATAACTTAAAGTATACGGTAAAATTCTTTAATATTAGTAACCTTATAAACCTATACTTATATAAGGGCTATAGGGTTCCTAGTATTATATTAAAGAAGCTTAGCTAATAATATATTAGCCCCTTTAAGGTCCTTAATTAAGTAGGCCGTCTAGCTTATAAGTTAGAATTACTAGATATAATATATATTTATAATATTATCTTAATAGCCTATCTTAAACCTACTACTAATCTAGTAGATAACCCGTATTAATGCTACCGCCTACCTACCCCTCCTATTATTATTAATAGAGATGTTAAGTATAAAATTAAACGCCTCCTATAGAAATACTATATTCACCGTAGCTATAGCTAGTCTACTTAATACCTCGCTAGATAGCTAGGCTATAAACTAGAGGATAACTAATAGATACTAGATTATCGCCTATTAAATACACCGGAGCTTATCTAGGTATATAAGGAGGTAAACGGGCCTAAGGTAGGAGCTAGGGGATAGTTAGTAATAATAGTAGTTTACCCTTATAGTAAAATTTCTTACCTTATAAGGTTATATCTTTTTACTTTAAGTACTAGTCTATTAAAAGTCTTTTAATTAATATATTATATAAGGTAGTATCTACTAATAGCTAATATATATAGCTATTAGGGCGATAGCTTTATTTATTATAAGTATCTACTATAGGTATTTACTATTATTACTATTATTATTTACCTAGCGCGCCTTCCTTATAGAAGGCTGCAGGTTTCCTGCTATATAGAGAATGCATTTTCTTTCTATATTATAAATTAGTTATAATAAGAGGTATAAGAATAAATTTACTAACTACTTCCATAAGTATTATAAGATATTACCGGTTATTAGAAGGACTAATATATAAAATATATAAAATATTAATAAGGTAATATAATATAGTAATATATTTAAATTTATACTAACTAGTAATAGCCTTTAATAAGAGTAAGGAGAAGTCTACTTTAAGATCTAAATTATAAGTCTTTATTATAAAGCGAAGCTATTTAATACTTTTATTCTAAAAGTCTATTAGAGGATATTCTTATATAGGAGTACTAGAAGGATAATACTTTAGCTTATCTAAATTTAATATAAATAGCTAAGGATATCTTTTTATATCTAATATTATTTATAGGTATTAAGAGAGTTTTTAGTCTTACTTAAAGAGTATATTTATAGGATTATATATAATTAAAATTAGAGTCTATAAAATAAGTAATACTTCTAAAGTATTATAATTATATTATAGGTTTAAACCTTAAAGAAGCTCTTACTAAACCCTAGGATATTCTTTAAAGGGAAGAAGATACTAATTAAAGTATTAATAAAGGTAAAGATCCTTTTAAGTTAGAATTAGTAGATATCTTAAGATAAATAGATTAGTAGTTATTATTTTAAAGTTATTTAATAATTAAGTAGTATATTTAAAAAGTAGGTTTAATTTCTACGTATATAAATAAAGGTAATATAAGAAGGTAATATAATTCTTTATCTTATTAAAAGCGTTATAATACTAAGAGCGCCGTAATATTAGGAGCGCCGTAATACTAGGAGCGTTATAATATTAGGAGTATTATACTATCCTAGACCTACCCTCTACTCCTAATACTATAAAACTATTACTACCCTTAAGTACTAAATAGTATAATATTAAAGCTCCCTATTAATTCCTTTATAAGCTTTAAATCCCTTTATATAATAATAATATATTTAGCGTAGATATAAAGTAGATTTAAATCTATATTATAAGATATATTAGTAAGTAATTATTATAAGGATTAAATAGTAATATAAAATAGTAATATACTTACTTAAGAGAAAAGATATTATAAATATTTTAATAATATCTTATAATACTTTTAAAGCTAAACTTTAGATTTAATATACGTTTATACTAACTCCTATAATATCTATTATAACCTCCCTTATAATATAATTAAATAGTAGCTTTAAGATAAGGTTATTAATAGACTTTTAATATTATTTTATCTCCCTTAGAGGTTTAAGACCTAAGTTAACCTTATACTTTTATCTTTATATTATTAGTTTTAGTACTATTAATTATGAAGGATTAATTAATTATATTTTAATATATTACCTATTTATATTACCTTTCCCTTCCTATATAATAGCTTATTTACTCCCCTACCTTATAAGGGTTTACCCCCTCTAGCTAGTAATTTTAGCGTTTTATTACCTAATTATACTATCTACCTATTAGTATATAGAGTAAGAAATATATTATAAAATAATATTATTAGTCTACTTAGTATAAGCTATTATTAAAGTTATTAAATATATATAATAGTAGATAAAAAAAGGAATATAAGGTTTAAAAGTTTTAATATAAGGTAAAGTAATATTAGGCGGAATATTCCGCATAATTATAAGTGTAATTATAGGTAGAATTACCCCTTAAAATCTTCTTTATATCTCCTTCTACCTCTATATACTTAAGACGTTATAGTAAGATAGGTTATTAATATATAGTAAGTATTTATTACTAATTATATTACTTAAATATATTATTAGATAGATAAATTAATATAATATTATAATAATATTAAGTCCTTATAACTAGAATCCTAAGTTAATTATAAGTAGAGAATAGGTAAAAGACTAGGATAATAATAAGAAGCTATTATATATAAAAGTATCTAATAATCGCGTAGTAGTATTAAAGAGGATTAAGAAGTTAAAGGAATTAGATATATAGAAGATAGTTATTAAAGAGGATTATATAAAGTTAGTAATTAGGGTAAAGGATATTATAAAGGAGGAAAGATATAAAAGAGGGATTTATAATAATATAATTAAGTAATATAATACTTCCTAAATAGCTAATACTACGTAGTAGAATATTTTAAGATAGAGCTACGCCTTAAAGATAATAAAGAGGCTACTAAGGAATAAGCTAAGCTAGATAAATTAGTAAATAATATAAAGAATATAAATAGTATAACTAGTTTTATAAAAGAGATAAATATACAATCTATCTTTAATTCTATCTTTTAATTAACTTAACTTTTAAAATACTTTTAAGGAAAATATAGATACTATTAGGCTAGAATTTACTAGATTTAATCTACTAATTATATAAATTATTAAGTAAAGGATTATATATTATAAGGGTCTAGAGGAGTTAAAAGATATATAGGACCCTAATATTATAAATACTTATACTAAGTTTATATAGGAGTACGCTAACGCGTTTAATATAAAGGATTATATTATATCTAACCTTATAAAAAGGAATTAAGATAAGGAGGGTATCTTAATTAAAGTTAGTACTAATAGGAAAGAAATTAAGTATACTACTAAGGAGGATAAAGAAGAGGATAGGGAATATAAGCTAGAAGATACTAATAAGACTAGTAGTAATAGTAAGAATAATAATAGTAAGTATAATAATAGTAAGAAGGATAGTAATAAATAGAAGGATTATAAGTATAAGATTATAAAGATATCTAATTAGATAAATAGATAGGCTATCTACTAATAACTATTAAATAATTATATTACCTTTTTATATTATTATAAACTATTCCTAATATTATAGTCTAGTAAAATACCCTTACTAAAACTAAAGTCTTAGCGAGTTAGGTTAATACTTTAGTATTAACCCTTAGTACTACCTTATAATATTAACTCGAGTACTTAGTACTAATTATTAATACTAACCTAAATACTTAGGCTAGGAATTTAGTATTGGCTCGCTAAGAGTTAAGTTAGAAACCTAACTCGAGTTTAAAGTACTAACCCGACGCGGTTAGTCTATTAATAAGCTTATTAGCTAGTTCTTTTATACCTTAAATACCTACTTTATAACTACCTTTAAATACGCTTATATCTACCCTAATTAGTATATTAGTCGCTAATATCTTCTTACTATAAATTATATAATAGGAGTAAAGGTAAATAGATAAAGAGGATATTATTAAGGTTATAAAAGTAAGGGTATTAAAGCTAATCCTCTTATTATTAAGATATAAAAATATTAATATTATCCCTCTTATTACCTTATATTCTTAGAGTAAAGCGGTAGAAGGTAATAATTTAAAAGGATATATTAAGTAGTATCTAATAAGCCGTCTAAATACTAATAGGCTATAATAGGAGTATATATTAGACTTAATATAAAAGAAGTAATATAACCTTAAAAGCCTTTAATTAAAGAAGATAGATCTAGAGTATTTATATTATAAGTATAATATTACTATTAATATTAATAAGGCCTTAATAAGAGATATAAGTAAGTATATTAAGTAGAAGTATAATAAAGGTAGTCTTTATAGTTATAGGATTTATAAGGCTATAAGTATAAATAAAGATATTATTATTAATAAGGTAGATAAAGATAAGAATAATAAGAATAATATTAATACTTTAGATTTAGAGATATAAATTACTTAAAAGAAGAGCTTTACTTTAAGCTAGAAATACTTATCTTTTAATAGGTTTAATACTAGCTTTATAAGTATTTCTAGTTTAAGTTTAAATAGACAATTTACTATTAATTCAATAGTAGCGTTTTAAGATAAGAAGTATAGCTTTAATAGAGAAGACCTCTTTAAAAGTATTAATTTATTAGTTATTTTCTTATTTCTTAGATATATTCTCTAGATACTCTAGAGATAAATAAGTAATTTAATATTATATACTTAATACTTTAAATAGACCTCTTACCCCCCCTTTTCCTACCTTTATAACTCCTAAATAATATATAATATTTCATAGGAATTATATAAAGCCCTTAAAGTTATTATTTTTTATATATACCTTTATCTTCTAATTATTCTACTTAATCTATCTCTTTAGCTTTATAAATAATATCTTAATAGGATTTAAGTCTAATAAATAAGGAGGGAGCTTAGCTAGAATAACGCCCGTAGTATAATATATAACCTCTAGCTCTTTAAAGTTATAGATTAATATATTATCTATAATTTAAAATAGAATATAAACTAGGAAATTAAGTTATTTATAAGAGGATTTTTAATTAAATAAAGTTATTAAAGATATCTAATATTATAATATTACTAGAAAATACCTATAAAAATTCAAGATTTTTACTTTAGTAAAGTATACTTTTAAGTATAATTATTTTATTTATTAGTAAGTAATAGTAGTTATATAGTAAATTTAAGTATAAATATAATAGATATTTATATAAAATATTATAAATACTAAGACCCTCCTTAAGTATTATAAGGGTTATAGGGTAAATATTAGTAAAGATATTAATTTTAGACTAAGAGATTATTTATAATAGTTACTTAGTACTAGGGTATTAATAAAGAGTTATTAGGCCTACTTATATTATAACTCTACTATAATATTACTATTTAGGACTAATAGGGTATAACTAAGTATACTATTATTAGACGACTTATTATATTAGTTATTATTAGGAAAAGATATTATTATTATTAAGATAGAAGTATTAAAAGACTAATACTATCTACTAGGTACCCGACTAATTATAGGATATCTAGTATAGTAATATTCTATTCTACTAATAACTTCTATACTACTAGACCGTTTAATATAATTCTTAAATTATTATATCCCTTATATTATAATATATCTTTTATACTCTTATAATAACTATTAATAGTCCTATTAGATTTATCACGTTAATATAGAGGAATCTATTAGACGTAGGAGTTAGTATAGCCTAGTATTTATCTAGCTCTTTAAAGTTTAACTAGCGGTATTTAATAAACTAAATAGTAGAATAGCTTATTTTTATTATTAGAAAGTCTAATATTATAATCTAATATAATCTAATATAATTATATAACTAAGTATAATATTAAGCTATTTTTATACTTCTAATATTATAATTAATATTCTTATAAGCTGCTAAGTAGCTATTAATAGGATCTAAGTATTAATAATAAGTTATAATTAATATATTAGGGGTAGTCTACCTATTATTTAATAGTACCTACTTATATATAATATTTCTTATTATTTAGCTAGATATATATTTAGGAGTTTTAGGCCTAATAATATAGAGGTTTCCCTATCTTATTACCCGCGATAGAGCTATATATAGCTAATTATAATTAAAAGTAGGCCTAGTCTATAAGTTAATACCTACGTACTTTATTAATTAGCCTTATAATTTATTAATAGTTATAATAAATACTAGTTAGATAGGGTACTATTTATAAATAAAGGGGGTAGGAATCCGCCTATTATTTTCTTTAGATTATAATAGCGTCTTAAATAGTATTACCTTCTTACTATTATAGGTACTACTTATAATCTCCCCCTTAAAGATATACTTACTATATCTTATTACCCGTAGTTAGGTCTTATTATATAGATATAGCGGATTAAGGTTCTTTAGTAATATAACTAGTACGCCTAGCTTAATATATAACTTATAAGATAGTAGGGAGGATTTATAAAACCTATAAAAGTACTTAGGGGGGAAGAGTTTATTATCTTCTTCTAATATAATATAATTAATACTCTAGTATATTATTATATTACTAGGGATACGCGATATTATCTTAGTATTAATACTAATAATATCTTTATTAGTAATAGCGAGAATAGCCCGTTCTAATAGATAAACCCTCTAAGAGATATTTATCTTAGTATTAGTATAAATATTCTTAACTAAATTATTAATAGTATTTCTAGGGGTATAACTATATTTCTAATATAATATATCTTTATTAGTAGTAGGGCTTTTCTAGATATTAATACTATTATTAATAGTAAGGAGATTACTTATAAATAGTCCTATTTTATAATATATAGCGTCTATTAGGTTAGGGTTATTAAGTTACTTATTAATAGTAAGATTTAAATATATAACCTTATTCTAGAAATAGGCCTTTTAAAGATACGCCTTAATAACTTAGCTACTAGATCCTTCTAGAATAACTAGGAGTATTTATTAGAAGTTATTATAGAAGTAGACTACCTTACCCCTAAAATAAGCCTAGTTATTATTATAAATATCTTAAAGGTTATAACTAATAGCTTTTATATTATATTAACTCTATATAAGAGACTTATCTTAAAAGATAATATAAGCTTACTTCATTAGCTTAGTAAGATTAATACCCTTCTTAATCCTATATAAAGAGGTAGTATTAGAGTCTAGGGGTATCTTAAATTATAAGTAAGTAGTTTAACCTCCTTATAATAGTATTAATATAATACTAGAAGACGCTACTACTAGAGTAACCTTTTACTAGGAATATAGCCTTTTTATAATAATATTTTATACTATTATCTTACTAGTCCCCCTAGTACTATTAAGGAAGAATAGTATACCTAGAGTACTAAATTTATTATTAGTATTAGTATTAATAGCGGCGATAATCTAATTAGTAGTATAGTATTAATTAGTATCTAGCCTACTTTATAAGACCTTAGCCTTATTAGGGGTAATTTAATAAGATATTTCTTCCCGTAAAAGTCTATTTAAAATATTATTAATATTATTAAATAGAATAGTTAGAATTAGTAGGCTATATTAAGCTAGATCTTTAGTATATTTAGGGGTTAATTAATATTCTAATTAGCCGTTAATTAGGTAAAAGGCGTACTACTTAATAAATAACTATTACTTATAATAATTATCTAGGATTTAAAGTATTAAAAAATCCCGTTATAAGAGGTATAAGTAGTTATTTAAGATATATTCCTTATATTTATTTTATAAGGTAAGGGCGTTAGTAGGTTAAAGTTTAACTAATACTAATATAAAAAGACTATATAACTTATAACCTCCCTAAAAATCCTTTCCCTTATTAAGGATCTTATTAGTATATCTATTATTTTTAGTTAACCTAAGCTTTATATAAGCCTCCTTCTAACCTATTAGCTAGCTATCTACTATCTAAAGGTTACTAAATAATATAGCCCCCTTAATATAATAGAGGAGTAGTTAATAATAGTAGAGATCCTTTATTTTAAGACTAATAAAATTAATATACCTAAGAGTCTCCCCCTTTTTATAGATTTTTTATTACTTATTTCTTTTATTTTATATAAAGAACTTAGGAAAATCCGCGTATAGATAGTTAAGTAGATCCCTTATAATAACTAGATATTTCCTATTCTATTTTATAAAAGGTAATAGCTAACTATTATTATAAGCTTCCTTAGTAAGATAGTTTATATTAAAAAACTCTATTAATATAGTCTTATAAAGCTTATTACTATCTATTAGCTTTTATTTAATAGCCTTATTAGTAGCCTAGTTATTAGCTAGCTTAAAAAGGGTATGCTATTAGTCTAGGAGGTAGATTTATAAATACTTTATATAAGGCTTTATAATATTTATATTAAATAAGAGTATCTTCTAGATAGCCTTAATAGACTTAATCTAGCGAGCGGACTAATACTCTATAATCTTATCTACTAACTCCCCTTACTATTACAGCTAGCTATTAGGAGTAGGGTTATTATTATTACGCGTATAATTCCTAGTAAGGGAGATATTAGCCTAATTAGGTCCCTTATAAATATATTTATATAGATAAAAAAAATAGACTTAATAGAGCTATAAATCTTAATATTAATATAGGTACTATATTTCTTTAATAGGTATAAGTTATAAGGGATAACCTATCTATTATTAATAGAGGAATTAGGTTTATAGGGGCTAACTAGATATTTATAGAAAGGATAACTTATATTAAGTATAAAAGATATCTCTTAGTAAAAATCCTTTAGAAAAGCCTTATTATAATAATTCTTCTCCCGATTAAAATATCTATTACTAGGGACCCTAGTATAGTAATTATAAACTATATATTATAAGACTAACTTATATAGTATATTATTATCCTATTAAGGGGGGATAAATACTTAAATAATACTATTAATATTACTAACTATCTAGATCTAATCCTCTTCCTGTATAATAAGGAGAATATAAGTATATAAGAGACCTTACTTTTAAAACTTAATAATATAATAGTAGCCTATATAAATACTAAGGACGTATTACTTAAGGAGGTCTCCTATTAGCTCCTAGAGCTTCTAATTAAAGATACGGGTAATTAGATTATAATAGTACTCTAATATCTAACTAGGTTCTAGTAAGCTCTAAATATTAGGCTACTTAGAATTATATATAAAGGTAATAAAAAATTTAGGTTTACCCCTTTTTTAGACTATTATTATAATATCTTATATTCTCGCTTTTATAGTACGTAGGCTTCCTAGTATTATTAACGGGAGGATAGTTACCTTACTACTAATATCTTTAAGCGAGATATCTAGATTAATACTAAGCCTATCTATTAGGCTAGAGTAGTAGTCCGCTTAAATAGTCTATTAATTCTAATAATACTAATTTAGGTTATTAAGCTCTATTAATATCTAGATATTAGTAGCCTAGTAGCTAAATAGATATCTACTATTAATAATATAATTAAAGAAATTAGGCTAGATCTAGATATTAATTAGCTAATTATTTAAATTATATTAATTACCCCCTAGCTATTATTTAGATAATTTAGAACTATTTATAACTAAGCGGATTTAGGTTTAAAAAATAACTAGGGAAATATATTAAATAGTCTTACTTATATCTATTTTATATAAAATTATTATCTTATTACTAACTAAGACCTATTATAATCCTAAGGTATATACTCGCCGGTAATATACTAGTCTAGCTCCTACTTAGGGTTACTACTATCTTCCTACTCTAGTTTATTATTACTATTAATTAGGGTATACTAGGCGAGCGTACTAGTAATATAGTTCTATCGCGATATGTATAATAGATAGTCGCCTAGAAGCTAATAGCTAGCTAATAGAAGGTAGTTATACTACGACTATTTACTAAATAGAAATAGGAGTAGATATTAAAGGGCTATATAAGAAGGATACTAATTAGGGATTAATATAAGGCCCCCCTTAATAGTTTTAATATAAATATCCCGCTTAATCCGGCCTCTTATAATATTATTAGGAGTTATTATAATACAGGCGACTTCTATAAAGGTAGGCTAATTATAAGTACCCTTATCCTATTATTTAGGATTTAACTATTAGATATAAACGCTTATAATATTAATAGGATATTATAATTTATCCTCCTTAAGGTAATTATAATAGGATTTAAACCCCTAGATATATAAGTTAATAGACTAGAGGGTATACTAAGTAGAAGTAATGGTATCTTAATTTAAATTATTAAAATATTAATAGTAAACGTCTAGTTACTCCTATATACTATCTAGTATATAAATCTAGGCGAATTTTAGCTTAAGGCTATTATTAGTAATAAGAGGACCTATTAAATAATAAATAGACCCTTAGATCTAGAGGGTAGTTTAATTAATATAAGTATTAATATTAGTTATACCCTTACTAGTTAAAGATAGATAATTGTTATAACTAATAATATTATTTAAAAATTCTTTACTACGTATAATCCTCCTTTATATAAATTATCTATTAACTATAATACTATTAACGTCGCTAAGTAAGCTATTAATAAATTATACTTTAAGCTCTACCTCCTTTCCTAGCCCTTTAAGTAATAAGTTAACGTCGGCGGGCTTATATAATTAGTTAGGAGCCGGCTAGTTATTCTTCCTACTATTATAGTATAGCTATTAACTGTCGTCCAAGCTACTATATTTATTTTCCTATAATAGTACGTTATAGTATAGATACTTATTACCGGCGATATTAAATAATCTATTAACCTAGAATAAACCCCTATTTATTACTATCTTAGGGTCCTTATATACCTAATATCCCTAACCTAGCGTTTAACCCTAATATATATAATTCCGCTATTAGTACGGGCCTTATTAGAGGGGAGGTTAGTACTTAGTATCATCCTTTATATTAGCTAGGCGTCTAGTATATAAGTAATAGGTATATTAGTAGTATTTAGAGGGAGGCTAGGGAGCGAATTATTAAGGGAGTAGGTTACTAGGGGTCCCTAGGTAGAATAACTACTTAAATAGTTATATTAGTAAGGGGTATATACTACTAGGGAGTAATACCCTTATTAAGGTAGTTATAAGGGCGAGTACCTAATAGTATTTCTCTAAGGCGAGGTTCTATTAACGTAATATATATAAGGTTCGCTAGTAGGTTTATAAATCTAACTTAGGTAACTAGATTAATTTTCTTTAAGCGTCTAATATACCTTATACTATTACTCTTATAAGATTTAATTCTCTTATTAATAGTATTAAGGTATAGCTTAGAAAGAGCTACACGCTTAGAAGGTATTAGTAAGGAGCTAGAGGAGCTATATTTAGTATAAGAAGGGTGATAATATATACTTTAAAGATAATTAATATAGCTTATAAGGCGTAGATTATAGGAGAGAGGAATAATATCTATAATAAGGTATTAAATAATAAAAATAAGGTAGGAAGAAAAATTAGTTAGGCGGTAGGGAAGTACTAAGATATTAGATACTTAGATTAATATTAGTAGGTAAATCTATTTATTCTAATATATCTTTTAAACTACTATATTAATTTTAATTACTTTTAAAGCGTTAGATAGTTAAAAGTAAGTTATATAACTTTATTTAGTTAGAAAATATTATAAAGCGTTAGTATATAAGTAGGTAGAATAGGAAGAATTATTAGACTTTTAATATTCGCGCTAGTCTAGGAAAGGAATCTAGGGGGCTTATTAACTAACTAATAAGGTATAATAAGCTTAGGGTCCTAATTTCTATATTTTCTATTATAGTAAGAAGATAATAAATATCCTAGGTAATATATCTATTAATAGTAATTATAGGTAAAATACTCTATCTCTTATTATAAATAAAGAATTCTTTTTATATTACCTTTACCCTATTTAATATATACTTATATTTCTTGAAGGTAGACTACTTATTTATAGTACTCTTATCTAGGAAAATAAGCTATTCTACTTACTAGCTAGTAAGACGTAGTATTTAATTAATTCTAAGGAATTAACTTTACTAGTATATAATCTTTTTTACTTACTTCTTACTCTAGTTAATTCGCCTAATAGCCTTATTAATAGCTTATTATAAGATAGTAATATTAAATTAATCTTAGAGAAAGTCTTATATCTTATCTTAATATATTATAAATTAATAGGCTAAGAAGTCTAGAAGCTCCTTTATATAATATAATAATAGTATAAAATACTAGCTACTTAATAGAAGGATACCCTCTAACTATTAGACTATTCTATATTTTACTTAATTACTCCTCTATTACTCTAGCATCCTCCTTTTTATTATAGTAGCTAATAGTATTTCTTTATTATTATATCTAAGAAGTAGATATCCCGCGACCTCCTCTTATAAATATAAGCTATTCTAGCGGGGTATAAGGTAAGGAAGGGTAGGGAGGCGGTAATAGTAATATAAATAGTAGGTAATAGTAGTAATAGATTATATAAGTAAAGTATATATAACCTTAATTAGTAATATATCTAGACTACTTAGATATCTATTAGGTACTTTAGAGATATATTAGTTTATATAATATAAATTATATAAGAATTTTAGATTTTTCTCGGGTAGTACTAAGACCGCTACATAAAAGTATTGGAACGGTAACGCTAGTAACATGATTATTTTTATAGCATCATTCTTCATAGATTCTCAACTATCAGTCACCGAACTATTAAGTAGCCTGTTACATGCTGCATTCTAGCCTGGTGCCAATAGAAAAGGCGGAAGGCTAGGCGCAAGTAAGGCTGGGGTTGATGGATGTTAATTGGTTGACTTGTTTGTTTGCCGGGAACCGATGAAAATGCCTGGATTTACTGCGAGAAGTACTTCCTGAGCAATCATTGCGTACTAAAATGCAGATTAAAGACCTTCCTTTGTGGGTGCCGGATTCGTCAATAAGTGTGCCTTCCAACGTCAGACGTTCAATAATTCTTACTCGACAACCACACAGCCAACTCAGAGCGTTCTTGGCTTCTAAGGGTTCACTATCGAATGCCTCACATCAAAAACCAGGGGAGCTTGCACTAAAAGGTGTCATCCTCGGAGCTATTGAAGTTACGGGGGACGCTTGTAAAAGGAGTGAACCGGGGGCCACGATAATGGGTCTTGAAAACATAAAGACAGTCCAGAGATGGAGGTCACTTGCCCGCATAGAAAATGCTCCTAATCGTGTATATCGTGGCCCGAGTCAGTGTATATACAATTGCTCAATGGGATGCCAAATACATAGAAGTGCTCCCGAAACTGCTGATGACGCTTTTTGGGAGGTTCTGTGTTCTTATTTAGAGCAGGCATCACCCGATGGCATGACTTTGGGTGACCAACCCCTGTTGAGAGACCTTCAAGCAGCTCGAAAGTCTTACCAAGAAGCCTTAGAGTCCCTGATGACACCGATGCAGTGCTCCTCAAAGCAAAGAGCCAATCCATACATTAGTGACGTTATCATATCGGTTGGTTCGAGAAGATTCTTCGCGTCGAGGAATCCAAGAGAATTACTCGGACTTGCGCCCTTCAGCGCACAAGTAAATGATCAGATTGCAATAATCATAGGATCTTCTGTCCCTCACATAATTCGGAAGCATGGAGACACCCGAAAACTAGAGTGGACATATATAGGCGAAGCCTACGTACACGGTTTCACGGATGGAGAGGCGCTAGATTTAGGCGGTATACAGGAAGTTGTCCTGGCGTAGGAATTGTAGCTCACAAGAATGGCTTGAATTATGATGGGGATCCTTTCTTTAGTACTGTTAACAAGAGCTTGTTTACTATCAAATGGATAAGAGGATTAGTGGAGATAACGGATTGGGAGTATCCAGATGAGTAGCAGTAGAGCGGGTCAGAATAAGCGCAAACTTTACATCTTTTTCAAGGAATATATGGTCAGAACAAGAAGATCTTGGCTTGGAAAAACTTCATGCCCTTTTACTTATCTCGTAAAATCCACGCAAGTATCAAATTTTTGCGCTAAGATGTTAAAAAATTCGACGGCTATTTTCGGCCATGTATCACTACTACCGTCAAGACAATTTTGTGATTCTGCGATTTTGATTCCAAAGTGCTTTTTCAGGCTCAAGATTCCATACAAATTTTGAAATTTATACTGTAAAATTTCCGAATATTGATCTTCTGGATGTAGAATTTAGAGGGATCTTAGCATCGAGCTTGTTTTCTTTATTTTTAACCGTGAAGAATCTTTTTTTTTTAGAAAAAAGGGCACAGTAACGATTTTTACAACTCTTGATGGCTCCCGATTTACCGTGTGGAAAATTCTCTGAACATTTACAGCAGGAGGTATATGGCTAAGCCTAAAGCTACTACAGGCGCAATTAGGCAGCAGCGTTGGCCGAATATCATTGATTTCAGACCAAGGAGCTTTAGCCGGCTACAAGGCTGCTGCTAATTTAGGCTCCCTTATGCTACGCCTCTTTGCTTTCCCGGTGCTCTCCCGTACTCCCTTAGTACTCTTTTACTGCGCCCCTTTACTCCCTCGCTACTCCCTTTCCCGACCTGAAACGGCAGTTACTAATCCTAAGTTCGTGGTATATATATTATATATATAGATTCCTAGGATTTAATAGCACGTGACTAGCTACTAACTAAGGTACCGCTGATTTACTCCCCTGCTAACGCCTATTTCGTTGATATACTCTCCCTTTACTCCCCCTTACTCCCTTAATACTCCCCCCTACTCCCTTACTACTCCCTTACTACGCCCCCGTACTTACTTCTTACTTACTTTAAAGTAGCCCTACTCCCTTTTTTAATTGAAAATAATAATCCCTAATCCTAAGTTTAAGGTATATATAATACTAGAAAATACGTGTAAAAATTCAAGATTTTTACATTAGAAAATCACCCCTACTACCTAGCGTTTAGTAGGGAAGGTAAATAGTAGGGAGTATATTAGATATATATACCTATTCTAATAGTATTATATACCTAGTAATAAGATAGATATTACCCCCCATTTAGACTAATATTAGATATGTTAGTAGGTAATATAAATAGTAGTAGAGAGTATATCAGATGTTTTAGTAGGTAGGTAGCTTATAAATGTAATAGTATTAGCTAATATATTAATAGACTGATATAGATTATTTTAACAGCGTTATATACCTAGTAATAAGATAGATATTACCCCCTATTCAGGCTAATATTAGACACGTTAATAGGTAGATATTAGACACGTTAGTAGGTAGATATTAGACACGTTAGGTAGGGACGTGAATAGTAGGGAGTATATCAGATATTTTAGTAGGTAGGTAGCTTATAAATACGATAGTATTAGCTAATATACTAATAGACCGATATAGATTATTCTAACAGCGTTATATACCTAGTAATAAGATAGATATCACCCCCTATTCAGACTAATATTAGACACGTTAGTAGGTAAGGTAAATAGTAGGGAGTATATTAGATGTTTTAGTAGGTAGGTAGCTTATAAATATAATAGTATTAGCTAATATACTAATAGACTAATATAGATTATTTTAACAGCGTTATATACCTAGTTATAAGATAGATATTACCCCCTATTTAGGCTAATATTAGATACGTTAGTAGGTAGATATTAGATATATTAGTAGGGGACGTGAATAGTAGGGATTATATCAGACGTTTTAGTAGGTAGGTAGCTTATAAATGCGATAGTATTAGCTAATATACTAATAGACCGATATAGATTATTTTAACAGCGTTATATACCTAGTAATAAGATAGATATTACCCCCTATTCAGACTAATATTAGATATATTAGTAGGCGTTATTATAGAATAGGTAAAATATAAATAATAATAGAATTTTTATTATTCGTAATCTATATTCTAGCTGTTAGTACATAGAATTTAGTAGGTATATCTATTTATTTAGTAGGTATATCTATTTATTTAGATATATCTTTTAAAGTACTATACTAATTTTTATAATTTTTAAAGTACTAAATAGTTATATATAAGTTATATAACTTTATTTAAATAGAAAATATTATAAATAGTAGGTATATATATAAGTAGAATAAGAAGAAATAGTAGACTTTTAATATTTACTATAATTAGCGCTAGTTTTAAGGAGGTAATTTAGGGACTTTAGACTAATTAATAAGCTATAATAAGCTTAGGATCTAAAATTAGGTATTTTCTATTATAGTAAGAAGATATATTTATTTATTAATAGATTTATTTATTTATTAATAGAAATTAAGTACTTAGTACTTAAGTTATTTAAGCTAATAAAAATTAATATTATCTAGTAAATAAAGTAAGACTAAAAAATAGTATATAAGTTTTCTATTTAATCTACTTAATAGGAAAGCTTTTAAGATACTTACTAATCTATTTAAAGTTATATTACTTTATCTAATTATACTCTAATTATAAAATTTCTATAAATAAGAATATTACTATTATTACTTTTATTAAATTATTAGTAATACTAATATTAAGAATTACTCTATTAATTAGTAGGTAAGATACTATTAGTAAAGTATATCCTCTCTAATAAAGATTAGTAGATTTAACCTTATAATTTTTATAAAAAGGATAGGCTACCTACTCTTTATTAAGTCTTATTTTATATATTATATACGAGGACTTTATAGTTTAAAATATTTAGATTTAGTAGGTATTATAAATAAGTAAAAAATTATTATTTATTATTTACTTAAATCTAATTATTTATTATTAATACCTACTAACCCTCTTTAAAGGTAATTCTAAAGCTATTATCTACTTTTAAGATCTTAAGTAGTTTCTCCTAAGATAGGTAATTAGTAGAAAGATTAAAGATATCTCTTATACTAATAATATCCTATTTATTAAGTTTATTAGCTTATATAAAATAGAGAACTATTACTAGAACTAAAGTAGAGTTACTATTATTAATTAATTATTCTATTACTATTACTTTATCTCTTTTACCTAATATAATTAGTTTAATATCTATATCTACTAGCGTAAGCTTAACTATATTAGTAGGGTATAATAATAATAAGGATTAAATAACCTCTTCTTTCTTTCTAGTTTTACCCTTACCGCGCTCTATTAAAATATTTAAGCTAATATATAAACTCTCTTATAATTATAATAGATTTAAAGACTCCCTTCTTACTATATCTATTAAGCTAGAAAGAGATACTTCTATTATAGAATCTATAGGAATTAGTTTATATTAACTACTTAGATAATCTTTAATATTATATTTTACTATTACTTCTATTAACTTACTTAGTTTATTAGTAATAGTTTTATATTACTAATAGATACTAGAATTAGTAGTTAGTAGAGGAATCTATAGTAAATATAATTTTTAATAGTAAGATAAAATATAAAAGGAGTCTAAGTAAGTTATAAGGAATATATAATGTAGATAGTAAGACTTCTTACTTACTCTAATAAACTAAAATAATAATTTATATTACTAATTATAATTATAGAAATTAATAAACTATATCTTAGTATATATAATTAGATTTAAGGAGTAAATTTTTAAAAAATAGTTCTCTATATTTAATATATTCTAGGTCCTAGTAATATATAGGAGGTATTCTAGAGTACGAGGTCCTACTACTTTATATAAGATATATATTAATAGTATCTTACACTTAGAGAAGGTAAAAGGTATTTATAAAGGCGCTATAACTAATTTAATAATTATAGGATTAAAAAGAGTAGGAAATTCAAAGGTAAGTTAGACTAAAGCTTTAAAAGTAATATTATATTATCCTAGCTTAAAAATAATATAAATCTATTATAGTAAAGAATAGGTATTAGTAGAGAATATAACTTAAAGAAGATTAAAGTAGAATACTTAAATTTTTTAAGCCTATTTAATATACTTAACTAGACTCTTTAGTTCTAAATTTAGAAGTAGATCTTTAATTATAATAAAGTACTTAAACTGTATTAGAAATTCCTTTAAAGTAGGCTCTAAGTTATAAAATATTATAATCCGTACTTTAATAGTAGAGATAAGCTTATTAAAGATACTTTTAATAGTATAAAGATCCTTTAAATAGTATTATATTTTCGCGATATTAATTCTAATAATTTTAGTAAGAACTTTAGCCTTAATATTAGACTTTTCTTATATTAAAGAAAAGTAATATTAGTTCTATATAATATAGTATTTTATTATAGTAGTAGTAGTTAGTATACCTCTATTACTAATAGTATTTAGTATAGTTATAAGTTTTTAGACTTCTCTTAAAGTCTTTTTATATATTTTAGTATTATTAGTAATTTAAATAATTATCCCTTATAATACGCTTTCTTTTATATATACTACTAAGACGCTCTTATAATCTTTTCTTATAACGTAAATAAGTATAAAAGAATTAAGGAATTTCTTTTTAGTAAGCGCTCTCTTAGTATTATTATCTTATAGATATCTTAGTTAAGACTATATACTATAACTTCCCCTTAAATAGGATTAAGTATACGGAGTAGAATATATTAGTATATCTACCTTATATATAGAAGTCTCTACTACTTAGTTAGTAAGGCTTAGTACTCTTAGCGTATATATTAATAGACTAGTAAATCCTAGATAGTTATATAATATCTAATAATCCTTTAATCCTCTATATATATATACTTACTACGTGATATAACTATTTTAAAGGAATAGTAGCTTAAATAAAGCGATTCTATATATTAATAGTTAGTTCTATAGGTATTATTATAGGATAAGCTACCTAGTACCTATAATATATCTCTATTTAAGAAAGTTTCTTTTTTTTAAGAAAATTACTAAGATACTAATAATAATTATCTGCGTTTATAAATATAGTTATTACTAGATCTTATATTAAGTATAACCTATATAATTAAACTCTCTAGTATAATAGCTACGATTTTTCTCCCTTCTTAAAACTCGTTTACTATATATATAATAGAGGTAAAACCTTAGTAAATAAGAAATATCTTCGTACCTTATAATTTATATAATAACGTACTTATTTACTATTATAGTCTTTCTTAGTTATTTCTAAATTATTTTGAATTATTTATTACGCGAATTTATTAGATTTCCTATCTATTTTTATTATATTAGATAATTTAATCTATTTTTTAACCTGAATATATACGTAGGTAGGCCCCTCGCCCTAATTAATTCTAGTAAGTAACCTCGCCGCTTTTTAGGTAAGTAGTATTACGTGCTCTTACCTCTAGCTTACCTAGCTAAGGTAAGCTAGAGTAACTATATCTTAAAAAGGTTCCCTAAGGACCCTAATTATATCCTACTTTTCCTCTATCCCTATATAGATAAAGAAAGATTAGATTAGTTACTATTAAAATCTAGACCTTTATTTTAAGATTATCTATAATAAAAAGATACTATAAAATTAAATATAATAGAAGCTAGAAAGAGAATAGAGAAGGCTATGTTATAATAGAGTTAATAATATAGTCGCTAGCCTATTACTTGTTTATAAAAGCCTTCCGCGGACTATAAAAGTAGTCCTTAATAGAATCCTTAATAGGGAATCAATTAATCTATATAAACCAGATAGAGTACTTATTAATTAGTAGTAATACTATACTATAGGCTTTATAATACTATTTAATCGTCGTGAACTACTAAACCTACTAACGCTACCCTTATAGTACTATTAATCCTACGGTCCTCCGGGAGAAGTCTTTACTAACCTTTCTCCGTAACTAAACTAACTTATATCCTTACGATAATAAGGCCCTTAATAGTAGGACTATATAAGCACCTTACTAAAACTATAATAGCCGTCTACTAAAGCCTTTAATAGCTTACCTCTATACCTTACTTTATATAAGTACCGCGTTCCTTCCCTTCTTAAAATCTTAGTAAGGTTATAACTAATAGTCTTTCTTAAACCGCTATTATAATATCCCTACTACCTCTTAAATAAGACCTTATTATTATAGCCTACTAGATCTATAAGTTTATTAACGCTACCGGAAAGGCTTATAAATATCAAGTACTAGAAATAATAGGATATTATATTAACTATATTATTAAATTCTATAGATAACTTAAATAACTAAGTAGTATTAAAGTATAGACTTAATATTCTATATTAGTTAAACTACTACGCTTTCTATATAATTAGGCTATTAATACCCTAGTATTTTAGAGAGCTATTAGGTCCTTTACTAAGGATACTAAATAGTACTATAACCTTCTATAACTTTAAGTATACTTTATAAAGTATTAGAACCCTCTAGTAGTAGGAGTAATAAGCTCTACCTTATCTAATAACGAGACTATTAATCCTACTACTAGGGGTATATTAGCTAAAGAAGCTATCTATAATTATCCTATTAAACCTTCCCTACTAGTTATAAGAGATAATATAAGCTTTACTAAAGTATAATATACTAAGCTTTATAAGATAATTACTAGTATTATCCTACAGCTACTTATAAACCCTATTATAAATCCTACTATAAATATAGATAATAATACGCTAAGATTTAACCCTAATAATATTAATTACTTTAATCTATTCTATAATAATAAATTAGTAGATATAGTATTAAGTATTAAGTATACTAGTAAGACTATATACTTCTATAATATATATATATTTATAGACCGGATTAAGGACGTTATTTATATAAAAGGAGATATTATTTACTAAAACCTATAGCTATATCTTTATAGAATAGTTCTAAGCTAGTATACTTTAAAACTAGGAGAAGGAAATAAGCGCTTTATTACTTATAATATTAATAAATAGTATTATCTATTAATAGAATATTAGAAGGTACCCTATAATATTAGTATAAGTACCTTAATTCGTGAGAGGTATATTATATAAGATACTTTATAACGTTAGGAGCCTTATAAATACGCGTAGGCTATTATAAGAGCTACTTAAGATACTAAACTTAATATAATAAAGGACTATATCTTACTTATTTAGTATAGGCTTAATATAAAGTTCTAGTAGGATATCCTAGAGCCTAGTAGAACTATAGACTATAATAATTTCCTTAATTTATTAGATAAGAGAAAGTACTAGTAGTAGATATATACTTCTTATTATAGGAAGCCCTATTAATAGTAGTAGTAATAATAACGTGGTAGGTATTAATCTTAATTCCTAGCTTAGTAGAAATAGCCTTATAAGCCTTTATAATAGCCTCCCCCTTAATATTAACCTTATTAAAATAATAACTATAATAATACTTACTATAATAACCTATACTAGAAGCCTTTAATAGGCTATTAAGGCTACCGGCTAAATTAGAACTAGAATTAGTAGTTTAATTAAGGAGTAAATATTCGTACTCTACCCGCGTAGCTAATAAGGCTATAAATTATAGTACTAGTAAACGCGTCTAATTCTTAATCTAATAAATAATATTAACCTTAATAAGGTCCTTAATATAGATAGAATTAAAATTAAAACTAATAGGGCTGAATACTATTTAGACTAAGAGGTATATACCCTTAGAAGCCTTAACGAACCTATTAAGCTACTACAGAGGATACTAAAAACTCTAAGAACTTATAGTAATACAATTAAGAAGATAATAATATATTACCTACTAATAACCCCGATTAGTATAACGAAGGTACAACTAAGTAATATCTAGATAATCTATCCTAATACTATTAAGTATTAGTTACCGAAGACTTTAAATAATAGGAAGAAGGTTTTAGTAACTACTTCTTATCTATACCTATATTATTACTAGATCACGGATATTAATATTATAATAAGAGATTCTTATCTAAGAATAAACTTTTTATTTACCTCTAAGACTAATATTAGAGATCTACTATATTAGACCTAATAAAGCCTTTAATAAGGACCTTGTTAACTATAGTAATAACTATAGTAGACGCTAATACGTTAAATCCTTCCGTAGATAATCTAATAATTATCTATTTATTAGTAGAGGCTATCTAAGAAACGGGCTATACGTTTAAGAACTACTATTATATATTAACCTCTATTAGCTAGACTACTAATAGGGAAGATATTAAGATATACGCTAATCCAGGGTATATAATATTAATAACAGATGCTACCTTTATTCCTAAAGGTACTAATATTAAGATTATACCTACTAGCATTCTAATAAGAGGTCTTAAGTCTAAACTATATTATTCGGATAAGTTTACTACTATTACCTTCTACCTTAAGGGTAGGGCTAATAATAAGTTAGCTATTACTTAAATTACGCGAGAGGTCTATATTATAGATAACCTTAAGGCTAAAATACTTATAAGAGCGGATATTATAACTCCTAAAGAAATAGTACTAAATTTCACGAAGTAGTAAATTACTATTAGTAGTTACTAGGATATTATTATACCTATAAGTACTTATATATAGTCCACCCTAGTAAGACGGGTTATTAAGAATAAAGCTAAATTTATAGTACCTACCTAGTCTATTATAATAGTCCTAGTAGTTTATAATAGGTTACTTCTAGATAATAGAGACCTTCTTTTTAAGCCTAATTATAACCTTAGTCTTAGCTACGCTAGTAGAGTATTTACTTATATTATTAATATATCCCTAGGCTAGGTTTTTATTAAGAATAATATAAACTCTAATATTATTATTCCTAGGAAGGTAAGACTTAGTACTATAGAGGAGTTTAATTATAACGGCTATTTTATAGTCGATGCCTATTATACTAGCCTCGCTACTCCTAGGTAGTAAAATACTTAGAAAGGTAAATTCGCTAAAGTAGCCGGATTAGCTACTATTATAATAATAATAGCTTTATTAAGAAGTCTATAAGAGGCTTCTATAACTATAATATAAGCTTCTATAACGCCTAATAAGGGCCTTAATTAGAACCCTTTACTAAATACTACGATTAACCCTACTCTAGAGTATATACTTACTAATAGAGTTAAAATCTATAGAGAATCTCGCGTAGCTAATTAATTAGTAAATATTATTAATTCTTACTAAGACCTTTTTATAGATAAAGGTAACACCGTAGATATACCTAAAGAATAATAGATACTAATTCTATTAAAGCCTAATGTAATATCTAGACCCGCTTAAGTATATCCTCTTAGGTAGAAGGATAAAGACGTCGTTAATAAGACCTTTAATAAGCTCTAGGCCTAAGGGAAACTTATATAGTTAGATTAGCTAACTCTATATAACTACCCTTACTTTATAGTCTAGTAAGATACTTCTAATAAAAGGAAGGGTCGAGTTATTATTAATATCAGGGAGCTTAATAAGATTATAGATAGTAATATATACCCCTTACTATTATAAGCCGATATAATAGCCTTAGTCTAAGGCTATTAATATATCTCTATTATTAATATAGTTAAGTAGTTTTATTAGTTTTATATCTAGGTTAAGGATTATTATAAGCTTATAATTATAAGCTATTATAGCTAGGAGTAGTCTTTTATAGCCCTTATAAGTTATAAGGGCTCGCTTTTATATATTTAGTATTAGACTAATACTATACTTTAGTAATACTAGGCTTTTACTAAGGCCTATATTAATAATATTATTATATACTTATATACTTTATAAGAGTATATTAAATACTTATATAATATCTTTAATCTATTCTAGAAGAAATATATAAGCCTATTACTATTAAAATTATATATTAGCTACCTATCTATTATACTACTAGGCTAGTACGTCGACGGCCTAGGAATATTAATAATTAAAGAGAAGGTTATAGCTATTATATCCCTACGCTTTCCCTATAACCTTAGAGACCTAGAAATATTCCTTAGCCTTACTAGATAGCTCCGCTTATCTATTACTTATTACGCCTAATAGGCGGATCTATTATAAAAATATAAGGTCATCCTTAATAAGGGCCTTATTATAGGAGTAAAAGAGCTAGTATAAAAGAGATATATAATATAAGTTATCTTTTATAAGCCTATACCTAAGGAAATACTAGTATTCTAAGACTTATAAAAGGCTTTTAGTACTCTACGCTTTCTAATCTACTATAACTATAATAGAGTACTATTAAAGCCTTTTACGAGGGCTAATATCTAATTAATAATATTCTTTAGTAGATATCTTAATAATATAGAATAGAATTATTAGCTTATAGAACTAGAAATAGTAGGAATTATTTAGGTTATAAAAAAGATTAGATATATAATTAAGTCTAATCTAAAGCCTCCTATTATTATATATACGGACTACTTAGTAGCTATACCTATCTCTAAGTAAATAACGCTAAATACTACTAGTATTAATAAGTTAAATCTATAACTTGTTAGAGCCTCTTAGTACTTATCCTCGTTCAACCTAGAATTATATTATAAGGCCGGAAAATCTAATATTATACTAGATACCCTATTAAGACTACGTACTACTATTATAAATATACCTAGTTTAACTAAAGGCGTACTTAACGCTCTTTATAGTAGGACTATAAAAGCCTTCCTTAGGAACTTAATACCTAAAGCCTTTAGTCTAATTAAGGACCTTAATAAAGGTAATATTATAGTATATTATACGACCTTAGTAGATATAACTAATAAATTCAGGTCTAGGCTATAGAAGGCTTATAAGGCTAATAACTAATAGAGAAAGATTATAGGTATATTAAAGCCTTTAATAAATACTACTCCTTTAGTAAAGCCTAGTCTATTATTTATCCTTTATAATAATCTCATCTACTATATTAGTAGTAAAGGAAAGTATAGGCTATATATACCTCTATCTATAAAGTAGAAGCTATTTAAATAAGCCTATAACCCATTAAATTATAGTAGTTACTACTAGTATTATAATTAACTCTTAGACTCTGTATATATTTATTACCTAGCGAAAAATCTATAGATATATATCTCTTATTACCCTTAATACTAATTAAATTAAATAAAGAGATACCTATTATATAGTAGATAAGTTCTAATATTAATACTATTAATACCCTTTTATACTATTATAATAGATTTCATTATTACTTTACTTATAATACTTATAGGGATAAACTACTTACTTACTATTATATATAAGTTCTTAAAGAAGGTCCTTCTTTTACCTAGTATTAATATATAAAAAGTACTAGAGTAGGTTAAAGTAGTACTTTATAAGCTATTATCCTATAATTAGGGTATACTAAGAAGTATTATTAGTAATTAAGACCCTTAATTTATATTAGACTTCTAGTAGGAAGTCTTTAAATATCTTAGAGTTAAATTTCTTATATTTATAGTATATTATCTATAGACTAATAGGTAGAGTAAATATACTAATTAAATAGTAGAAATTATAATAAGGTTCTATTTAACCTATAATCCTAATAATTAGAATAAATAGGATCTAATACTACTATATATCTAAGCTATATTAAATAACTCGCTAGTAGTAATTATAGGCTTTACTCTAAATAAGCTCTACTACGGATTTAAGGTAAATAATATTATAGATATACTTACTACTAGGAATATACCTATAGAAGCCTTTAATAAGCTACGGCTTACTAAGTATAAGGAAGCGGAGGACTATATATTATTTATTAATACTATAATAAAAGCGCGTTATAACTATAAATATAAGGAACTAAATCTTATAACTAATAACGAAGTTTTTCTCTACCTATACTATAAATATAAAATATCTAGTATTACTAATTATAAATTATCTTAGTAATAAGTAGGACTATTCTAGGTACTATATAAAATTAGTTTACTTACTTATAAGTTAGACTTTCCCCCTACTATATATATCTAGCTAGTTGTTTTAGTTATATAACTAGAACTAAAGATACTAGGCCTAGACCCTTATAGAAGGGCGTTTAATTAAACGAACCCTCCTATTACTATAAAAGACGGTGTAGTATATAATAATAAATATAAAATTGAATAACTAATTAATAGGCGTATTAGCGAGGGTAAAACCTAATATCTTATTAAGTAGGCTAGATATAGTAACTAGGATAATACCTAGTATAACTTAGAGGATCTAAGCGAGGCTAGTAATATAATAAAGGCTTATAAGGATAAGTATTAAGGACCTTAATAGTTAGTTAATATTACTTCTACTTTTACTTTTATAATACTAATAAGGATGTTAGTCTTATTTATTTTCAAGGTATATTAATATAGTCGCTAGCCTATTACTTATCTATAGAAGCCTTCTACGGATTACAAAAGTAGTCCTTAATAGAATCCTTAATAGGGAATTAATTAATCTATATAAACTAGATAGAGTACTTATTAGTTAACCTAGCTTAAAGATACCTTAAGAGGTACTATTATATTACACCTTATATACCTTAAGGGGACTAACTTAGAATCTATACTATTATATTCCTAGATAATTATTTACTTAAATAGATTTATATAGTCTCTTCTATTATAGCTATCTTTATATTAATTCTATTCTATCTCTTAATATAATAGAGTTCGCTTCCGCTAATAGAAAGCTTATATTAGTACCTTCCTTTTCTTAAGGTAAGCTTCTTTTAACTTATATTAACTAATTCTTTTATTAGTTTATAGTTATAATAATTTATATCCTTAATCTTCTTACTATAATAGAAAATACTTAATTTCAGACCCTAAGCTTATTACAGCTTATCGATTAGTCTAAAGTCCCTCGAATTCCCTTTCCTAGACTAGCGCTAATAGCGGTAAATATTAAAAGTCTAATATTTCTTTATATTCTACCTACGTACGTACTAACGCTCTATAATATTTTCTAATTAGAAGAAATTATATAACTTATCTTAACGTACTTAACACTTTAAAAATAATAAGAATTAGTATAGTAGTTTAAAAGATATATCGTTATAAATAGATTTACCTACTAAATTCCATGCGCTAACGGCTAGAATATGGATTATAAATAACAAAAATCCTAGCATTATTTACATTTTACCTATTCCATGATAACGCCTACTAACGTGTCTACTATCAGTCTAAATAGGGGGAAATATCCGTCTCATTTCCAGGTATGTAACGCTGTTAGAATAATCCATATCAGTCCATTAGTACATGCATATGATATGGCTAATGCTGTCGCATTCACAGGCCAAAAACCCTACTATTCACGTCACCTACTAACTTGTCTAATATCGGCCTGAATAGGGGGAAATATCCGTCTCATTACCAGGTAGGTAACGCTGTCAGAACAGTCTAAATCGGTGCATTGGTGCATTAGCTAATGCTGTCGCATTTACAGGCCAAAAACCGTACTATTCACGTCACCTACCAACGTGTCTGATATCGGTCTGAATAGGGGGAAATATCCGTCTCATTACCAGTTATGGAACGCTGTCAGAATGGGTGCATGCATATGATATAGCTAATGCTGTCGCATGCACAGGCCGCCTACCTACCAACGTGTCGCTATTCACCTCACCTACCAACGTGTCTGATATCGGTCTGAACAGGGGGAAATATCTGTCTTATTACCAGGTATGGAACGCTGTTAGAATAATCCATATCGGTCCATTGGTGCATGCATATGATATGGCTAATGCTGTCGCGGCCACCTACCAACGGGTCTGATATGCTCCCTACTATTCACTTCACCTACCAACGTGTCTGATATCGGTCTGAATAGGGGGAAATGTCCTTCTCATTATCAGGTATGGAACGCTATCAGAATGGGTGCATACATATGATATGGCTAATGCTGTCGCATGTACAGGCCGGCCACCTACCAACGTGTCTGATATGCTCCCCGCCATTCACGTCACCTACTAAACGCCAGGTAGTAGGGGTGATTTTCCGACGTAAAAATCTTGAGTTTTTACAGGTATTTTCTAGTTAATTATATTAGTATATAGAGATTATAATACTTCTTTATATAAAAGAGGAAGATTATACTTAATCTTATTTAAAAATTAGTCTATAAGTACTAGCTAGGACTAATACCTTAGTTAGATCTTAAGTCTTTAAACTTATTATATAAGTAAATACTATTAATATTAAATTATTCTTATTTATAATTAAGTCCTATTTTCTACTAAGAGTATTCGCGTATTTAGAGTTTCCTTAGAACCTTAGAACCCTTTAATACTAGTAAAAGAGAATATTACTCTATTATACTAACTTATAAGTAAGTATAATAAGGAAGTATTCTTACCTAGTATAATAGTATAAATTATAATACTCTCTTATAAAGAAGGCTTATTAGTTAGAAATTTATAAATAATCTTAGTCCTAAGTTTTATATTATACTCTAATATATAACCTGTAAAATACTAAGCCTAATAGATATATACTTTACCTTATACTTCTATAACTTTACTTACTAATATCCTTCTTAAATCTAATATACTTGCCGCTTTAATATCTTATTAAGATAATATAATATAGTTATTCCTTATTAATAAATAGCCTCTAGTCCCTCTATCTACCTATTCTCTTAGGATTATAGTTATTTCTCTAAAGGCTCCGCTCTAAAAGATCCTTAAGATTACTAAGATAAATACCCTAAAATAAACTCTACTTAGACGGCTTAATTAATTAAACCCCTAGAACTAGTTATAACTTTATAGAGAAAGGGCGGACCTAATTTATATCTACTATTATTTAATTAAAGTTAAACGGGTTTTTAATACTTATACTTAATCCTAGTACTAGGTCTATTTACTAACCCTTTAGTATCCTCCTAGACTACTACCCGTAAGCTGAAAGCGCTAGACTAAATTAGATAATATACTTATCGCCTTAGATATTAATAATTTAAGTAGGAAGATAGAGATATAAAGTATTAGTAGTATAATAATAGAATTAGAAATCTAGGTATATAATAGGTACTTTAATAGAGTTACTAATATAGAAGTAATAATAAGGTTAGATATTATACCTTTATATATTTCTTAACTATAGTTACTATAATTACTACAAGCTCTTCCTAAGCTTTATTAACTACTCTTTAAGAAAGAAGAGGCTACTACTATTATTCTTATCCCCTTAACTATTATCTAGAGCTTAAATTATATTAGTTAGACTATCCTAATTAATATACTCTATTTTATTACCGTCTACTACCGTAACTCTTATATTATATTAAAATCCGTCGTACTTAATCTAGTTAAATTATAGAGTAAGAATTACACCTTAATAGATATACTATATAATATTCTAGTAGAATAATATATACCTAAACCTTTTTACTAATTTTAGGTAGGTTAGTAAATACCTTTAATAGCCTTAAAAGGTTATAGTTAAACTCTAATATAATAGAAAAGGAGGAATTATTATTATCTTATAATATCTTATTAAAGGAATTCTTAAGAGGTCTTATAGAAAACTTAATAGTATTTAAACTTATACCTATTATAATCATATACTACCCCTTATAATATGTATTAAACTTAGTAATATAAAGGTTATAGCTTTAAGTATAACTACCTAATTTTAGATTATATTAAATAGATAATAGAGCGCTAATAGAAATACCCCTAATTAGATAAACTTACTTTAAAAGGCTCTTACACTCGATTTAACTAGTCTTAAGATAGCGTATATAAATATAAATATCTCTAATAGTATCTTTAAAGTAAGTAAAGAGGAGTTTACTACTTAAGTATATATAGTCTTATTTCTAAGTTTATTAGATATTAGAACGGCTATAATTTAAGTAGAGATCTAGCTAATATAATTAGAAGGGGACTTAATTACCGCTAGTAATAGAAGATCTCTAGATACCCTTTTATATTTAATAAGAATATTATAACCTGCGGATTTAATAGTTATTCTTCTTAGTATATTAGATAGGAGGAGTTATAAAGGATATTAAAGAAGTTTTAAGGCTTAATATAACCCTTATATAGCGGATTAAGAGTAGATTAATAAGTAAGAAGCTAGAGAGGCTAGATAGTAGAAAGATAACGTATACTATTTTAATTAATATAATAGTAAGATCCTTACTTACGAATAAGATTAATATTTCTAGGGTTAAAAATCCTAGTTAGTACTTTTTTAAGAATAAAAGATATTTTAATCTTATATATAAAGCATGCCTAAGAAACGTATAGTATCTATTAATGAATAATATATTAATACCTTATAATATAGCTATATTAGAATTTAGGAAGAGAAGAAAGTAAGAAAACCTTAAGCTCCTTATCTTATAGTAAAGAGTAGAGGCGTAAAGTTTATCCTTTTAGAATTAATCCCTCTAGAATAATACTCCTTCTAGATACTACTTTTAATAATCCTTAATAGCTAACGTATTAGAATATAAAGTAACCTCTTATAATTATTATTAAAGGAGTTTATATTCCTTTATAAGGTTTCCTACTATTAAGTTAATACTTATAAATTCTATACTAAGACCTACCTTAAGTAAGTATTTATATATAGTTGGATTTTTTATAATAGGGGTAGATTCTATTCTACTCTTACTTAACTATCTTTATTATATCTAAATATTATAGAGAAGTATAATAGATACTATACTATATACCTTTTTAAGTTATTCCGCCTTATATTAAATCTTATTAAGAAGATTAGGAATCTTATAAAAAGCTTATAATTACTTAATATATTTCTTACTATATACCTCTAGCTTTATAGTCGTAGTATTTATTATAGGGATTTTAACGCCTAGGGCCTTTATATATTTTATGTATAATTATATAATACTTTATATAATATCTATAATTATTATAATCTCTAATAGATAGGTTATAATTATATTATTATTCCTACGATCCTTAAAGAGCTTATATAAAAGGTAAAGTTTAGTATTTAATAGATTAATCTCTTTAATAGCTTAATTTAATAACTTAGACTAGGCTTTAATATTAAGACCTAGATTAATAATAATATTTAACGTGGAAATAATATCTAAAGCTAATATAGTAATAGAAGCTAGAGAATTATATCCTAGTTCTACTTATACAAGTTAATAAGGCTTCCTAGCTATAAAACCAGCGTAATTTTACCTCTATTACTAGTATAAGACTATCTTTTTAGTTCTAATAACTACTTGTAATAACCTATTAGTAATTACTTACTAACTTCTAAGGCCGGAATTATTTTATCTTATACCTATGCTAGAAACCGCGTATTTTAAAATAATAAGCTTTATATCCTCTATAAAAATCAATGATTTTAAATTATAATACCTCTAGCCTTAAGTTAAAACAGCCTATTAATTAATATTAAAAAAACGTGAATATAATAAACTAATTAAATCTCTCGTACTAATAAGGTATAGCTAAGAATATTAATAATTAAATATAATTAAATATACGTCGTAATTTAATTACTTTTTAACTAAGACTTATATCTAATTTATAAATTTAAATTTCAGAATATAAGGCTAAAATTCAATGAAATAGTAATACCCTAGGATATATATATAATTATATAATATTAGTAGCTAGAAGTAATAATACTACTATTTCCCTAGTTTTAAGTATAAACCCCCTGCGGGGAATTAGCCTTAGCCGCTAAAATTCGCGTTAAGCAGGGGGTCTATATATAGAGGTAAGCGTAATTTAGCGTTTTACTCTAGAGGTTATTAGAACCATGGAAATATTCCGCGTACGTAAGATATAGGAATAGGCCGTAGTTATACTAATACCTAGAATACTAGATAATAATAGATTATCCTAGTGAAATAATAGTAGGAACTATTTCCTAGATAATAGTTATAGGAACGGCGTTTAGGATATTTAGGATTCCTAGGATATAAATACCCTAGACTACCTAACTAGATCTCTAAAACAATACTTATATAACTAGGTAGACTTCCTAGGTAGACGGGACCTCTTCTCGTATTTAATAATAATCTTAATCTTACCTAAAGCTCTAAGAAGTTATAACTAGTAATTAATAACTACCCTACTTCCTCTACTCTACTCTACGAGAACTAACTACTATATTAAACTTAACTTGTTTAGGCTTAAGGTTGTAATAGACTCTATTTACAGATTTAGTAAACTTTTATTACTTTTAAATAATAAACCGAATAAAGTGTACTACTCTATAAAGAACTTGATAGTTATTAGCCTTTTACTATACAGGCTTATATATTTTATACTTTGAAATCTTAAAGTTAACGCTACTCTACCTATTAGCTTGTAAGTAGTTATATATTCCTTTAACGGATTTTCTACTTTTAGTATTTTCTTACCTATCTCTTATTAGAAACTTTAAGAATACTATATTTAAATATAGTATTTTAAGCCCTAATTATCTAAGGTAGATATTTTAAAACCTTATTAATTTATATAGATATATTATTTAGACTTTATCTTTACTATAACTACTAGAAAGGGGCTGTCTAATATAAGGATTATATTTAGAATTAGATTAATATAAGATTGGCTTGATAATATAGAATAGGTGAAAAAAACTACCTTGGCTCTTACTTATTAAGGCGTCTTATAATCTCTTTAGCTACTTATAGAATCTTATAAGAAGTAGTAAAGTCTAAATAGTAGAAAAGTATAAAGGGTAGCTTAAGCTAGGATAGAGGAGATCGATTTTAGGCTCCTACCTGCTACGCCCCTGTACTACCTTATAGTATTCCCCCGTACTCCCTTAATACTCCCCCCGTACTCCCTTATACTCGCTTACTACTCCCTTACTACGCCCCCTTACTCCCTTAGTACTCCCTCTAAAGCGGCCCTACTCCCTTTCCCGACCTAAAATAGTAATTCCTAATCCTAAGTTCGGGGTATATATAATATATATATAACTAAAAGGTACTATAAAATGGGAAATCGGTAGCGTAGTAGTAATATTAGGGGGATGGTATATAAATGCAGCCAGGTAAGATCTTAATCTGGAGGTCGTATATCTAACCTCAAGTACTGCTCCTGTAATCGCAATTGCCGCCTCGCCCTCGATGCGTTAATGGACTTTTATATTATAATTAGCTTTGTTCCGTGCGGAGATAGGGGCAAAAATTTATGGGGGAGGATATATCAGGTATCCTTTTTGGTGCGATGCGAGATCTTGCTGATGACTCGTTGCGTAAGTATTTTCTCAACAAGGAAAGCATTTTTGTAAATATCGCAGTGGCGTTGACAACTCTCACACACTCATTTGTTCAAGGAGCAATAATGTCGCTGGGTGAGTCAATTTCCTCATGACCCTCGACCTTGACTTCGGGCGTATCAGCTTTACTTGACGTAGTACCTACAAGAGCCATTCTTGGTCTTCATCCACACAGTCACCGCTTTTGTCATGCGAAACGCCACCGCAATGGACCTTGCTTTGATCCTTGTGGACCACAGAGCAGGTCGTCGACTAGAGGGACTGGCGGGCACAACATTACCAGATCTCTGTCCAAATCCAACACCCATTGAGAACATATCAATATCTCTTGGAAAAAATCGATTCTGAAATCATTCGAAGGGCGATGTATCAGCCAGGCACATTACAAGGTCTGCCATTCGAGTATGTCATCACCTGATGTCTCGTTCAGTCAGTTCTTGTAAGAAAAACATTTTACATTAGCTATTCCCTGAGGTTTCTTTGACACCAGCAAGGAATGAATGACTGCTCACCTTGTCCACCGACTTTCTGCAAGATATGCTAGAAAATCGCAATGATGCCGCCGACGATTCGAACGGCTTCTGAAGCTCATACCGGATCTCTTCCCCTCAAGGGACTGAGAGTTCTCGTAGTAAGTAATATGGTAGCATTAGCTAATATCTTATGATCGGTGCTTCTAGTGTCTTGACAGAAACTGTAAGTCTGCCTTATAACGTCGGATTAGTTCAGTTGTTTTCTCAGTCGGTGATCAAGACTTGTCGTGCATATCTTGGTATCCTTGCATTTTCAGCGATAGTAACTAGCCCCAGAAATTGCTCAGGTAATCCCTGCTACCACCAACTCAACCTACGCGGATGTGTAGTGTCGAGTCTAGTCTGGCCTTCTTTGTCGATGGTAAGGAATGGTTAAAGATTAGCGCATATCTAATGAAAAGCGAGCGCCCAAAAGTCTTACTGTCAGTTGCTGTTCAAAGCAAGAATGATATAGCTAAAACGCTCATCACGGTACACATACTTTGCATATATGCCATATATAGTCGAATTTTTCTGGTACAAATGAGTACGACCGAAGGTTCTGTTAGTGCTTATTAAATTTCTCATAGAATCCGAGGTCGGGACGATGTCCAGAAGGTTTCAGGGCCCAAATCAGGACAGCCATATCTTGGAGATTCATCATTGCGAAGCGGCCTGAAGTCGGAATTTTTGCAGGCGGTAGCTGTTCCGCATATGAAGCCTTTAAGAGAGGTAGGAGGTTCATGAAAGCTTTCGAGTTAAGTCTAAATCTAAATGGTTCGCAGGGATCAATAAAATATCCTATATCATGGCAAGGCATCCGTTTCAGGGGGCAAGGCCAAGACCTGGATGCCATAATCGCCAACATATGGGTTAAGGTCAATGGCCCTGCGATGGGGATGTTAGGTGCCCTTAGATGGATATCGGAGTATAGGATCCCAGCCCACATTGTAGAAGCTAATTATCCATTATTCGGTCATGCTTTGTGGTATTGTGAGGTATACTCGAGATCATATCGTGGGTATCGTAGGGCGATCATTGCATAATTCATCATTCTTCCGCCCCAAGCCATACTCGTCACTTACCCCTTACCTTCTGAGTATCCAAAGCCGTGCATACTATTCACCTCAAACATGAAATGGCGAAGCCTCCTAGGCCTCGAAACACAATATATCAAGCTCAAACGAATGACATCATGCCAATACCATTTCATCACCGGAATGCAAGCGTTCCGTGGAAGGGATTCGTAGGATACCCAACGCTTGAGCTGTCTGGGCCACGGAGAGGTCGAGGATATAGCCGCCGCGAGATCAGACCATCAACCTTTTGCCTGCTCCCCTCCTCTGGCACGAAAAAACTCCACCTTCACACCCTCCCATCCATTCTTGCGCCATAAGTACTCTGCTTCCTTCTTTTTCAATGCATAGTCGTGGTAAAGGTCTCCGAATTCTTGTACGACAAGCCAGCGCGGAAAGGAAGGGTCGTGTTGTCTAAAGCAGCTGATCCGTAGGTATTCATCGAGCGATGTCATGAAGGCGTACTGCCGGTACATTTGGATGAAGTCCTCGTCTGATTTTGTTGAGGGAATTTGATAGATCAGGAGTCTGGTGGCTAGCGACAATGATACTGGGAAATGGGGGAAAGATAAGTTGACGTGGTATGGGAAGCAAGGAAGGATAGGGGTAAGGCAGTGAACATACGGGGTGTCGCAAGGAACGTTTCATGGGCTTCGGAATACGTGGGCGCCGGGTTGTCGTTTGGTATGTCTATGCTTTCGTAGAGTCTTAGAACTGCGCCTTTGGCGCATTCATCCTGGTCTGCCTTGATCCAGGCATTGACCGCGTCATCAGTGAAAAAGTCCATTTCGTGATCATAGTACGGGTCATAATCTGGCAAGTTCTTCAGATCTAATCCATCAAAGTCGAAATCATACCCGTCGTTGATAATCTCTGACTCATCATCTGGAGGGTCAGGTAGACCGGAAGGCATAAGGACTGGTTGCAGCTCAGGTGGTAGATCTGGGCCATCAGGGGTCTCTTCTACCGGAGGCTCATGATATGCTTCCGCTTCGAGTTCAGCATCGATCGAGTCTCTCGATTGGGGTGGCAACGGGTGCAGCTGGGCGGCCTGAGTTCTCGTTTTTGCGAGGTCGTCGAAGAGTGATAGAGCAAGGCCACGTGGCGCGGTTTGCGAGCGGTAGTAGATAATATCGTACAGTTGAAGTTGTCGAGTGGTCTCTCTCATCACTTTCTTCACCGCCAAGCTTGCCGGTGCATTAGGATGCAAATCGAGCGGCCTCGACGATACATACAAGAGGCCAGTTACCATATTACGAGACCTCTGGGAATGGGAATGAGAACTGCCAACTTGGAGACGAAAAGGGAGATGAAAGTTGGAGGGATGGGGGGGCACGCCGGCACAGTGACGCAGTAATTTCATTGATTGTACAGGACAGGCAGCATTCCACATAGGTCTAAAAGCAATGAAATATTTTCAGATCCAGGCAGAAACAGAGGCGCAGGTATAATATCATTTAATAACATTGACAACGAAGATCTCCGCTGTGGCGGGCTCAATCCCTCGGACGTGCGATTGGCTACAATATGGCCGCCAAGTCCCTTCGGGCTAGTCAAGCTAACTCTCCCAAATTAGTTAGCGCGACAGGGACATTTTTGGAGAGGACATACTACCTATGATCTCTGTCACGCTAACAAGTAACCTGCCGGACACACCACCGTGCCACAGTAAGCAAGCGGGTTTCAAAATAATACGGACACATTTCCCTCCCAAAGTGTCCGAATTTCTGAAACCCGGTAAGGTACCTACTACGTTGCAGGGGGTTTGAATGTAACTTTTATATACACACTAATCTAGCCAGATGTATGTTTCATGTAGACTGTGATGATCTAAATAGGAAAATTACAGGAGTGGGCTATATGGGTGGAGAAGCTTCCAGAAATATCGATCGTAATTTTGCTAGCGTCTGCCAAGACGGGACATTTACTATGTACTACTAGTAATTTAGTGGAGACCATAGTAGTCAGTACAGCTAGCCCAAAGCGGCTTAGCCATAAAGATCAGCCTCACGTTTGAGACTGCAATAAACATCAAATGGTTGGGGGAATATATAGGTTCGGGGCGCTGGGTCAATGGTCTCAATCCTGCAGATCTATGTACGAGATTGATGTAACTCAACGGAAGATTCCGCGGAAATGTCTGTCCACTACCAACACCAAGCCTAGTATATGCCAGACCTTCGAAACGTATCAATAACATTGCGCGCCGTTCAGTCAGGGTTTCAACGAACTCAGCATCATGAACATGGGCCCAAAAGCGCAGAAGATGGGGAGGATCGATAACTTGCGCACGCCTGCGCCTCAGACTGGGGCGTCATGCTGCAGGTATACCAGTACAAGGGAGTGCAAATTTGTGTTGTAGGCAAAGGGATTATCATCGTCAGAGTGTTTTTGCTGTCTTCTGATATTGTCGTGCCACTGTAGGAGCTGCCAAGGAGCAAGAAGAAAGGGGGCAAAGGCCCCTGCATGTATTAATTCATGCGCGATTTAATATGCCCCTTATCATCGCGGTGCCACTTCAGCAGCTATATCTGGCCCAGGACATGAGACGGTTCGGCTGACGTACATAATCTATTCTTCACAGACAAATGACGAGTTATTCATCCCAATCAAGCAAAGATTCCCAGGAGTCTAAGAACAGGTCGGTGTTTCGTGTGCAGCCTGAACCCCAAACTACTTTAAGATCTTTGGGAAACGATCTATTCCAGGAAATACAATGGTCTGCAGACTCATGACGGGATTCACACGAAGCCAACGAAGCTCTAGGTCTATTCCAAAGGCCGGACTATGTTTCATAACGTTTGTACCTGCCTGCTCTGGATTGCGAGGGTCATGCACAAGCTCGGCGATGCAAAGGAGCAAATAAAAGGATTCTGCAGCATGTATAGGCTTATGTCTATGCTGAGCAGAAGGAACGCTAGTTGATCTTGGTCTTCACTGCCTTCTTCAAAGGTCTCGACACGAGATGTTATTGGTGTTCATTTAGGATCGAATGACCAAGGATCTATAGGAATATTAAGGCTACTAATACGATTCGAAAGGTCTCAAGAATCTGATCACGGCTATATTGATTCACCAGGACATGTTTCGTCCACAGTTGTTGGCATTGGCAGTGCCCACTCCCATGTGGCGAAATCGAAGCACCTGAGGACAGCAGGAGTAGCACTGCCGTCATCTTCTCGAGGTGAATATGTATAAGTATGGATCGGAATCGCTCATTACATCCATCATAAAATCAGAGACTTCGTCTGCGACGAAAGATAGCCCCTTGAACCCTGGATCAGAATCGCTCAACTCATCCATGATACGACTTTGCCTGTGACGAACAACAATCCCTTAAGCCCCTGATCAGAATCGCTCAATTTATCCATCATAAGACCTTGTCTGCGACGAAGAACTACCCCTCGGATCCTGAACAACTTCATCGATAACAATAAAATTTTAATAAAGGTTTCAGCAAGTATATATATATCATTTGACTAAACATGCATATACTTTGGCGAGCATTTCCCGTCCTCGCACTACTGAGCCTTCCACATATGGTTCACCCAACGCCAACCCCGGAGGGCAACACCTTGGCCATTCGCGGAGATCCCGACCTACCAAAAGAATTACAGCCAGTATTGAAGGACGACCATCTACCGGATGGAGATCCTAAGGATGCAATCCAAGATACCGACTTCGATATCACCCTCGATGAATTGAAAGATTGTGAAGACTTTGATCCCGATGGAGGCGATTCTGGGTCCAAATCACGCCTTCGTAAACGGAAAAGCCGCTCAGGCACTGTTAGAGCACTTCGGAATGTATATTATAAAGGTACGGTTCCGTCATCCTCCCTTTTCCCTAATCTTTGATGGGGCCATTGCTCACATCCTGTGTCGAGGTAAGAGATATAAAGAGGCTTTTATAGCGTCACCGGATAAGCGCTTTATCTTTCTCAAGTCGAAAGGCGCTAGAAGCAAGAAGAATCCTGTGGGAACGTATGAGACCTCCAAAGAAATTCCAAAGAATTCCAAAAAGGAGTGGTATCTACAATGGCAGCCTGATCATGTCTGCGACTTGGGAATCTTTACGCAACTTGGCCGTTTGGACACGCCTAAAGGGATCAAAGAAGCAGCATGGACAACGGCACAAGATGGTATATTTGGAGAGACGCCATCAGTATGTCTCAAGCTTTCAAATAATAGCAAGGGTAACGCTAATGCCGAGATTTCGATAGAACGGCGGGAACCCGAGCGCAAACGACAACACCAAGATTCTAGGCCAATTGCTGAGTAAGTTACTACTGTTATCCTCCAAAGCCTCTACTCAATCTTCTTCACAGACAGTCCCCAAAATATTCGAGGAATGTCGGCTGAGATGAACGCGGCGAAGAGCAAATTGATGAGGTGGGTCTACTCTTCCAGCACTGTAAGTAAAATGCGTCCCACAAGGTATACTACCAATTTGACGCGTTGAGCTAGGATACACCGGATTTTTACAAGAAAGTCCACCGCAGCACTGCTTGGGGAGTGTATAGGCACCTGGTCAGAACCAAGGATCAGTTCGACGATACCATGAAGAAAGCATCCACAGTGATCAAGGACTTTATAAAAGACGACGACGAAAGCGCAAAGGCCATCGAGAAATACTTCAATGAAGAAGGGTCGAAATTTCCGAAAAAGGCCATCGACCAACTGGCAACGGCCTTCAAGGATCCCCCACCCGAAGACTCAAAGAAGAGCATCTTCAAGGTCGACGACTGCTCCAACACCGCCGATTCCCCCGATGATCCCGACGCCAAGACCAACAACGCCCCCAATCCTACACCAGTTGCCGCCACTCCCACACCAGTCGCCCCCACCCCTACACCAGTGACCGACAGCTGCGATGTCTCGTACAAAGTGGCCTTCGACACCTACGAGATCCGCGGCAAGAACTTCGATGAAGCCAAACTGGGCAAGGACGGGTCCGGACTCAAGAAACAGCTCGGAGGCTGTGCCCTTATCACGTTTCATTTCGAACAGACGCCCAATGATCCCAGATTCACATGGTATGCTAGCGGGCGGACCGGCGCTACACAAAAGAAATGTATCGGTCATGCACTTGAGAGTGCTGGCGGCGTTGACGTAGGCAACTGCCATGGTGCTGGCTGAGACGACGGTGCTGAGTACGACTGGTGGCTCCATGGCGAATCTCGGATCACGTCGGCTTTTTGCAAGTCTGGTCGCTACCTCGGTGTTGCTGGGTCTTGTGAGGGCGCTGGCATTATACGATAGGGATAAGTGTCGCGGTGTACTGGCTACGCCTCGGTCGTGCTATACCTGTTATATTTGTCTTGCTTGATTTGTCCAATTTCATCTGTCTTTATCAATCATCTTGTTTTGGATTTCGTTGGAAAGCATGGTGCTGGCAGCCTGTGTAAGATGGCGATGAGTGTCGCGGTGTACTGGCTGCGCCTCGGGTGTGCTATCCCTGTCTTGTTTGACTTTGTCCTGTATTACCTGTCTTGGATTAAACTGGCTTTATCATCGTCTTGTTTTGGTTATCATTGCAAGAGAACGGCTGCTGGCAGCCTATCATGAGCAGGACTGTAAGATAGTGGCATTAAATCCGCGTCAATATAAATCTTGACACTCAAACTCACCAGTTCCTATGCCATAATTTGAGTCCATTCGTGAAATCTAGCATCACCATCACTATCAATCTGCCCCAACAGTTGAAATGCACATATCAATTTCCGAAGCACTCTAACAATCTCATCTCAGTCATAGATGAAAACACGTCTGAATATGGTATGGTGTTGTAAGATCATAGACAAGAGGGGGCAATTGTCGAACAGTATCCCTACGATACAAGAGTGAGGATATAGTAATGTACAATCCTAATCAGAAATCCAAAAATCACATACTCACCCCATAAGCCGCAGACGTAATCCGCCCACTTTACCACGTCGCTATCACCACCTAATACACCCCAAACACATGTCAGCTAATGCAGCCCTTCTACAATAACAGTAAATATCCCTCAGCCAACAGAGATCCCTAATCCCATCCCATCCCCTTCCCTTTCACATCCTCCGCCCTATACCCTCAAATCACTCCGAAACATCCCACACATCACCAACAGACCTACAAATCCTACATCCCTACACCCTTATTCCTCATACAAACCTCCTCAATCCATAAAACCAATTCCCAACATCCAACTCTAAAACCGCCATCTCAACTCCAGGCCCCAACCCTCTCGCTTGGGAAACTCAGTATCTATGTATTCAACAAATTACCCATCTGCACGACAGCGAAGTAAATTAGCATCGCTATCAAGTGTACACAGGTGCATAAATATTTCCTTTAACTTTCAAAAACCCAAGCCCGCAGAGAATTATCTTACTTACTATACTATACACAGCTTCAGGCGAAGTATAGATCAGAGTACCTTACCTATTCCTACTCTAAAACCAAGAAAACCCCATCGTCTATTAACAAAAACAAATCCTGATTCCATACAGAATAATCATCTACCCACCATCCCATAAATTATCTTCCCACACCAAGCCCTCCATCTACCTATCCTTCCATCCTCCCAAGTCACCAAACCCCTTCCACACCTAACACACCTCATCTCCCATCCTTCCCCTCCCAACTTTCCACCCATTCTACACCACCAAACCATGAAAAAAAGCTCATCCCCAATCCACTATTCCGACACCCAATCACAAAAACCCACATCCTCCCCCTTCCATCCATCCACACATCCACACACCCACACCCACACTCATACACCAAGATACCCATCCCCCCATCCTACCCATCCTCCCATCCTCCCCATCCAACACCCCCCCCTTCAACAGAAACCCCAAAACCACAACACCCAGAAAACCCCGCCAAACCATAATCCCACCTCCAACCTCCCACCTCACCTCCTCTCCCTCCACATCCCCCCACCCCAAAACCCAAAACCCAACCCAAAAAAAAAAAAAAACACACCACCAAAAAAAAAAAAAAAAAAAAAAAAAAAAAAAAAAAAACAAAAAAAAAAAAAAA